>Ga0265798_10000666_pt1 | contig 55769 bp, 46 predicted proteins | sample P3T30metagenome_FD_192430 | JGI IMG/M metagenome (GOLD analysis project Ga0265798, IMG submission 192430) | Plant litter microbial communities from East Loma Ridge, Irvine, California - P3 T30 | ecosystem: Environmental > Terrestrial > Plant litter > Unclassified | place: USA: California... | reverse complement strand
CCCGGCAAGCCGGGGTTCCCTCATGCAGACATCGTGGAAGGGGCCCGCGCCGACGGGCCATCCATGGCCCAACGGCGCTCTCTCGGCATCCATGCCGATCGACCCCTTCCACGACGCCTGCATTCGGCCTTCCATACGCGCGATTGGCGTCGTCAGTGAGATGGGGGGTTGAAGATCAAGGGCAACGGCAACGCCGTGGTTAAGTTGATGTTGATGCGGTGTTTTCAAATCAGTCTTCGCGAGCAAGCGGAACGCCGCACGGCTTACTCCCACCGGAACCTGGATTTCAAGTTGAAATGAGTACCTGTGGGAACATACGAGGAGTCGGCCGGGCGGCGTTCCGTTTGCTGACGAAGAGGCCAGTGTGTTCACTGAAAATCTCAATCCGATATCAAATCAAAACCAGGATCAGAATCAAACGATCCACGCCAAAGCACACTCATAAATAAGCAGCGCTCGTTCACCACGATAGCCGCCACACCGCAGACTGCGACGCAAGGTGCAGGCTGAGTTCTGGCGCTGATCCGGGGGGCAATCGGCATGGATGCCGATTGAGCTGCACCGGGCCATGGATGGCCCGTTGCAGCGACCGCCGGATCAGTGTCAGGACGAAGGAATCCGCCGCAGGCGGACCCAACCGGAGCCTGGGGCTTTGCCTACTTTGGCCCCATCAAAGTGGGTCGCCGAGGGGCGAAAAGGTGACCTGAGCCGAGCGCACAAGTCACTGAGTCCACAGTCCCGAATGCCTCAAGCAAAGCCATCCAAGCCTTGGAAAACTCCGATCCTGACGACGGTATACATATCCAGACGGGGTTCGCGCTGCCAAGAAAGGTTCCGTCCTGACGGCCGGGTCACTTTGTTTCGACAAAGTAACCAAACCATTTGCGCTGACGTCAGGCCCCGGCAAGCCGGGGTTCCCTCATGCAGACATCGTGGAAGGGGCCCGCGCCGACGGGCCATCCATGGCCCAACGGCGCTCTCTCGGCATCCTTGCCGATCGACCCCTTCCACGACGCCTGCATTCGGCCTTCCATACGCGCGATTGGCGTCGTCAGTGAGATTGGGGGTTGAAGATCAAGATCAAAGGCAAAGGTGATAAACGGATCAGTGTCAGGACGAAGGAATCCGCCGCAGGCGGACCCAACCGGAGCCTGGGGCTTTGCCCACTTTGGCCCCATCAAAGTGGGTCGCCGAGGGGCGAAAAGGTGACCAGAGCCGAACGCACATACAGCTAAGTCCACAACCCACCGCCTTCAAACATCAGTACACATCCCGCCGGTAACGCTCCTGCTCCACCAACTCAGCGACGGCCTGCTCACCCAGCAACTCGGTCAACACCTCATCCACACCTGCAGCCATGCCTTGAAGACTGCCGCAGATGTAGATCGCTGCGCCGTCATCCAGCCAGGCACGCAACTCATCTGCAGCCTCGCGCAGGCGGTGCTGCACATAGACCTTTTCAGCCTGATCGCGTGAAAACGCCAGGTCCAGCCGGGCAAGGTTGCCCGTCGCCAGCCAGCCTTGCAGCTCTGCCGCGCAGTAGAAATCATGCGCGACATTACGCTCACCAAACAGCAGCCAGTTACGCGACTGCCCCTGAGCGATGCGCGCTTTCAGCAGGCTGCGTAAACCGGCGAGCCCGGTACCGTTACCGAGCAGGATCAGGGGAACAGGGTCGGCAGGCAGATGAAAGCTGCTGTTGCGACGAACCCGCAGGCTGATCGCGCTGTCGAGCGGCGCATGCTCGGTCAACCAGCCGGACCCCAGCCCCAGGCTGCCATCTGGGTGAATTTCCTGACGCACGATGAGTTGCAGGCAGCCGTCTTCGGGAATCGAAGCAATCGAGTATTCACGGACAGACACAGGTACCAGCGAATCAATCAGCGCCTGAGCATGCAGCCCGACCAGATGGGCCCGATTCAGCGGCAACTGGCGCGTGGCCAATGCCTGCCTGAGCGGCTCAAGCAAATCATCGACGTTGACCATCGCGACAGGATCGACACCCAGCCCTTCAAGAAAACGTTCAATGGTCAACGCAGCGTTGCGCGGCAGGATCTCAACCAGATCGCCTGCCTGCCAGATCGCCGCTGTCGGCGCGACCAGATCCACCAGATAGACCTTCGACCCCAGGCTGCCAGGGTTCAGGTGCTCTCGACGGCGCAGCGTCCAGTTTTCGAAAACCGGGGCTTGCCAGTTGCCCGAGGGCACAGAGCCGGTCAATTGCCCAAGCTGTTGGTACCAGCGCTGCAGGGCTTGCGGATCAGCGTTGTCCACCTCGACCGGTGCGAACAATGTGCTGCCGCCCCGCTCTGCCAGCCAGTCCTGCAAACGATGGGCGAAACCGCAGAAATGCTGATACTGACGGTCACCCAGTGCCAGAACGGCGTAATTCAGGTTGTTCAGCGATAACGAACGACCCAGCAGCTTGCGCTCAAAGCCACGCGCGCTGTCCGGAGCTTCGCCATCACCAAAGGTGCTGACCACAAACAGTGCGTTCTGGCTCTGGCCCAGCTCTTCTTCAGTCAGTTCAGCCAGCCGCTGCACGCGCACCGGCAAACCTGCCGCCTGTAACTGGCCTGCGGTCTGCCAGGCCAACTGTTCGGCAAAACCGCTCTGACTGGCGAAGCCTATCAGCCAGGAGGATGCATCGCCCGAGCCTTGCATCAGGCCAGTACGCGCAGTCTTGATCTCACGCTTTTTGCGCCGCCGATCCAGATACAGCAGCCAGCCAGTGATAAAGAACAGCGGCATCATCAGCGACGCGACTGTCATGACGATGCGACCGACGATGCCGAAGTAGCTCCCGACATGCAGCGAGTAGTTACTGATCAGCAACTGCGCGCCGAAGCCACGCTCTGCGTAACGTGAAATTGCACTGACCTGGCCGTTGGCAGGATCCAGCGTCAAGGTGTTCAACGCCCGTGGGTGCGGCGAGTCCTTGAGCAGGTAGAAGACCGTGGCAGGCTGGCCGCCACTGCCCGGCAGACGCAGGTTGTAGGAGCGCAATTCCGGGCCAGCGGCTTTTTGAATGCTGTCCCAGACCGCCGCATAATCGACCACCAGAGGTGTGGGTGGCGGCGCATCTTTTTTACCCATACCGCCCGGGCGCTCGCCTTTTCCACCGCCCTTGCGCTGCTCGACCGGCGCATCGCCGAGCAGTCGTTCAAGCCCGTTGCTGACCCAGTCGTAGGACCAATTCAGACCCGTGATCGCAAACAGAAGGTAGAACAACAGGCACCAGGTGCCGAAAATGGAATGCAGATCCCAATTGAAGCTGCGACCCTTTTTGGCCCAGTCCAGCGTCAGCCAGACACGCCAGTTCAATGCCTTGCGCGGCCAGCGCAGGTAGAGACCGGACAGGCAGAAAAACACCAGAATAAGCGTGCAGGCGGCAGTGATCTGCTTGCCCACCTGACCGGCTGCCAGAAAGCGGTGCAGTTGCAACACGAAATCGAAAAAGCCTTCGCCCACACCGTCGCCTCTCAGCTCACCGGTGTAGGGATCGAAATTACGCTTCGGGCCACGGCGTTCACCGGGCTCGGGGGTGAAATAAACCTGGGCGACCCGATCACCCAAGGTGTCGACTCGCAGGATAGCGACCTTCAACCCGGTTGCAGTTTCAAGCCGCTGAACCAGTTCGGGCGCAGGCAGCGCCGAACCTTTGGGCTCGACCAGCAACACATCGGGGTTGAGCGCATCGAGAATTTCATCCTCGAAGGAATACAACGCGCCAGTGGTCCCCATCAAGGCGAGCACGAGACCTGCGGTGATCCCGAAAAACCAGTGCAGTTGAAACAGTACTTTTTTCAACAAACCCGTCACCCTCACCCGCCATCTATGGCGCAACGTGTGCACCGATCGTCGTGTCATTTTCTATCTGCACGGCGCTCGGGCCTGATACAGAAAAACCCCGCCTACCTGAGTAAACGGGGTTTGTCATGCGCAGCTTCCTGGATCAGAAGTGGAAGTTGGCACTCATCAATGCGGTGCGGCCAGCGGCGACATGCGCATAGTGCGTCTGGAACACCTGATCGAAGTAACGCTTGTCGGTCAGGTTCTGTACGTTCAACTGCAAGTCGACATTTTTGGTCAACGCGTACGTCGCCATCGCATCGTAGCGCCAATAGGACGGTACTTCGACTGAATTGGCTTCGTTGCCGAAACGGGAATCCACGTAAGTCGCGCCACCGCCGACCGTCAACTTGGGGATCACCTGGTACGTGGTCCACAGGTTGAAGCTGTTACGCGGCGTATTGGGCATGTGATTACCCTTGTCTGCCGCCAGCGTGGTCTTGAGCAGTTCGCTCTCCATGTAGGTGTAGCCGCCGTAGACTTTCCAGCGGCTGCTCAGGTTACCCGCGTAGGTGAACTCAATACCCTGCACGCGCTGTTCGCCATCAAGCGTCTGGAAGGTCGTGTTGTCCGGGTCGGTGATTCGCGCGTTGGTCTTGTCGGTACGAAACAGCGCCGCTGTCAGCGACAGGTCGTCACCGAAGAAGTCCCACTTGGTGCCTAGCTCGTAGTTGCGGTTCTTTTCCGGGTCGAGATCGGCGTTGTTCAGCGCAAGTTCAAGACCACCGTTGCCGCTGGTTTCACCCGACGGGTTGCTGGATGTCGACAGGGCCGCATACACGCTGCCATTCGGCGCCGGTTTGTAGACCACACCCAACTGGTAATTCCACAGCTGCGTGGTTTTCTGGCGATCGAATGTGCCGCCTGGCGTGGTACCGCGTGCCGCTGCAAAACCGCTGGAGCGCGTGTCGTAATGGTCGTAACGCAGGCCCAGGTTCACCGACCATTGCTCATTCAGGGTCAGCGTATCGAACGCATAGGCAGCGCTGGTCTTGGTGTCGGTGTCGGTGAACGCCGCGCTGTCGGTGATGGTGCCGTTCCACGCGTCTTTCGGAGACGGGTCCGCCAGGCTGGTGCAATCGCCGGAGCGCAACAGTGCCGGCGAGCAAAGGCTGGCAATCGCGCCGCCGGAGGCATTGAGGATGTTGTACGCCCGGTTATGGGTGTCCTGATACGAGAACTCGATTCCAGTGACCAGGCTATGGCTGATAGAACCGGTGTCGAACTTGCTGGTCAGGTCGGTCTGGTTGACGAAGCCGCTGGAGGTGGAATTGCGGCTCTTGGCCGAACGCGACACGGTGCCATTGGCGACGTTGCCACGGCTGTCGTCCGGGTTGGTGACAATGTAGTCCAGGGTCGAGCGGGACATGCGGAAGCTGTTGGAGAGCGTCATGTTCTCGTTCAGGTCGTGCTCGATACGCACGGTTCCGCTGTCGTTGGTGCTCTGGCGATAATCACGGCCCGTCAGGCCATAAAAATTGCTTTTGTCCACGCTCACAGGCTTGTCGACAATGTACTTGCTGCGACCTGTCGTGGACGTCAGCGGAATGCCGTAGTCCGGCATGTCGTCCGTCGCCAGGTGGTAGTAGTCCACTTTGACACGGGTATCGGTGCCCAGCCCGAACGCGAACGACGGTGCCACGCCCCAACGGCTGACGTCCACGTCATCACGACCGGCAACGTTGGCATCGTGCTTCATCAGGTTCAGGCGAAAGGCCGAGGTGTCTGTCATCTGCTGATTGACGTCGAGCGTGTAGCGCTGAGTCTGATCAGAACCGAAGGTGTAGCCGCCGTTGTAAGCGTTGCCCAGGTGCGCGCCCTTGGTGATGAGGTTCAGGCTGCCACCCGTGGAACCCGCACCGGTGAATGCAGAGCCCGGGCCTTTGCTGACTTCCACAGACTCGATATTGAAAATTTCCCGCGTTTGCGCGGCAACGTCGCGCATGCCGTCGACGAACACATCACTTTCAGCGTTGAAGCCACGGATGATCGGACGGTCTGCTGCCGGGTTGCCACCCTCACCTGCGCCGAAGGTGATGCCTGGCGTGGTGCGCAGGGCCTCGGTCAACGAGGTCGCACCGGTGTCACGAATGACCTGTTGAGGAATGACCGTGACGCTTTTCGGTGTGTCTCGCAGAGGCGCGGTGTACTTCTTCGAAGACGACTCTTGCGCCTTGTAGGAGGTATCGAGCAGGTCATCGGTAATGCTGGTCGCCCCAAGGGAAACGGCTTTTTCATTGTTGTTTTCAGCAGCGTTAACCATATGTGCAGCGGACATCGCGGCAATGGCGACCCCCACCGCAGATGCGATAGAACGCTGCGGGCCGGCGTTGAGCGAAAGTGATTGGCGCGACATCGTAAATACCCCTCAGGCAGTCAAGGCCGCGGAATATAGTGCAAACAGGTATCGGTAGCAATTGAGATTAATTAGCATTCGCTAAAAAGGATGAAATTTGTACGGCTTGTTCACAAAAGTTTCACATTGTGTGACGCCCGACCGCAGGAAGCGTTTTACAGCGACAATAAGAATCACTACCATCTGCTACCTTTTACTTCCGTGCCCGGTGCTACGATGCTGTTACACATTCCTGGTCTGTTCAGCCGCGATGAGGTGGCACGCATTCGCGAAGCGCTGGAACAGACCGAGTGGGCTGACGGCAAGATCACGGCGGGCTTTCAGTCTGCCAAGGCCAAACACAATCTCCAGTTGCCCGACAGCCATCCGCTGGCCAGGGAAATAGGCGCGGCGCTGCTTGAGCGGGTATGGCGCAACCCATTGTTCATGTCTGCGGCGCTGCCACACAAGGTCTTCCCGCCGCTGTTCAATTGCTACACAGCGGGCGGCAGCTTCGACTTTCACATCGATAACGCTGTGCGCCAGGCATCGGGCAGTGCGGAGCGGGTTCGTACCGATATCTCATCGACCCTGTTTTTCAGCGACCCGGAGGATTACGACGGTGGCGAGCTGGAAATTCAGGACACCTATGGTACTCGGCAGATCAAATTGCCTGCCGGCGACATGCTGCTCTATCCCGCCACCAGCCTTCACAAGGTCAACGCAGTGACACGTGGCGCGCGTTACGCCTCGTTCTTCTGGACTCAAAGTCTGGTGCGTGAAGACAGTCAGCGCGCGCTGCTGTTCGAGATGGACAATGCCATTCAACAATTGACCCGGGACGTACCTGATCATCCGTCCCTCATCCAACTGACCGGCACTTATCACAACCTCCTGCGCCGCTGGGTCGAGGTCTGAGCCGTGAGCTGGAACCTTGCCCGACACGAATCACTGAACGTCGACGACATCAAGGCAATGCTGACCGACAACCCGTCTCGCGCGGCTCAGGCGATTCTGGCGTCAGCCACGCAAGGCAGTGTCGAGGCTCAGGCACTGCTGGGGCAGATTCTGCTCGACGGCACGGGCATCCAACAGGATCAGCCACTGGCGGTCACCTGGTTTCGATTGGCGGCCAACCAGGGCCATGCGATGGCGCACAACATGCTGGGTCGTTGTCTGGAGAAAGGATGGGGATGCCCGCCTGACCTCGCGCAAGCCGCCACGCATTATCAACTGGCAGCCGAAAAAGGCCTGGACTGGGGGCTTTACAACCTGGGCAATCTGCTCGCGACAGGCCGAGGCATCGGACAGGACCACCTAAAAGCCCTGGCCTGTTACCGAGACGCGGCACAGCTGGGCCATGCCAAGTCCATGAACCTGCTGGGGCGCTATATTGAGGAACAGGCCCTCAGCCAGGCAGACCTTACAGAGGCGCACCAGTGGTATCAACGTTCGGCGCACGCGGGCGATTTTCGCGGGCAGTTCAGTTATGCGTCGATTCTGGCCGAACAGGGTCATGTCGAGCAGGCCATCCGTTGGCTGAAAGCAGCTCTGGCTGGCGGTAACCTCAACTTTCTGCGGGTGGCTCGCGAAGCCTTACTGCGCGCAACGCAACCGGCCCTACGGACACTGGCCGTGGCTTACCACCAGCGAGCGGCCGCTCTGGGTGATGAATCAGACCGAACCGCCCTGCGTCTGATCGCGGCCGAGAATCCGGCCGAGGTTATCCATAACACCTAGGGCGCAAATGGAGGCGCTTCATCGATCTCGATGATCAAAGGTCGGTCGCTCGGTGCTTCACGCAGCAGCGCCTGCAGGTGCGCATGGTCGCGGGCACGTTCGGCCACGCAGCCAAAACCGCGTGCAATGGCCAGGAAGTCCGGGGTATAGATATCCACACCCAATGGCGTAATGTCGCGCCGCTCCATGTAGCGCTTGATCTCGCCATAGCCCTGGTTGTTCCACAGCAGCACGATGATTGCTGCCCGGGCTTCCACCGCACTTGCCAGCTCCGGCAAGGTGAACTGGATGCCACCGTCGCCCATCAGGCTGATCACCGGCAGCGATGGATCCGCCAGCCAGGCGCCAATCGCGGCGGGCAGGCCGTAGCCCAGCGTGCCGTAGCCTGTAGAGGCGTTGAACCAGCGACGCGGCGCGTTCAGTTCGACCAGATGATTACCGCTGTACACGGTCTGGGTCGAGTCACCGACGAAACGGGCGTCTGGCAGAACATCGAGAATGCAATCGAACAACAACCGATAATGCGCCCAGCCACTGAATGCCTCAGCCAGCTGCGTGCGTACCTCGGCCGACCGTTGCGCGCCAGAACCGTTGTGGGTTGCGCCGCGAGGTGGCAACTCGGCCAGCAAAGCCTGCATGGCCTGCCGTGCATCGCTGAGGATCGCCAGGGCCGGCGCATGGTTACGGTTCAACTGCGCGGTGTCGATATCGATGCGGATCAGCTCGCCGCCGATCCGAAATCCACCGTCAAATACCACGTCATAGTCGGTTTCACCCAGCTCGGTGCCGATGGCCAGCACCACATCCGCCTCCAGTACCAACTGCCGCACCGGAATCAGTGACTGGTTGCTGCCGATCAACAAGGGATGATCGGCAGGCAGCAAGCCTTTGGCATTGATGGTCAGCGCAGTGGGAGCATCGAGCCGGGTCGCCAGCTCGCGAGCTTCGGCCATGGCCTCCACACATCCACCGCCGAGTAATAAAAGGGGCCGCTTGGCCTGTGCCAGACGCGTGGCAGCTTCACGAATTGCAGCGGCGTCGGGCGCTGGCCGTGCGCTAATTTGGCGGGGACGCACCTGCAGGTGGTCGGCAGCGGCGGTCATGATGTCCAGGGGTAATTCGATGTGCACCGGCCTGGGTCGCTGACTGTCAAACACCGCAAAGGCACGGGCCAGTACGTCAGGCAGGTCGTCGACATTCATCAAGGTATGACTGAACGCACTGACACCGGCCACCATCGCCTGTTGGCTGGGCAGTTCGTGAAGGTAGCCATTGCCCAGCCCAAGACGTGACCGCTCGTTGACGCTTGAAATGACCAGCATCGGGATCGAGTCGGCGTAAGCCTGGCCCATGGCTGTGAGGATATTGGTCATTCCCGGTCCGGTGATGATGAAGCACACGCCGGGCTTGCCGCTGACCCGGGCATAACCGTCTGCCATGAACCCCGCACCCTGCTCGTGACGCGGGGTGATGTGACGTATGCCGCTGCCGGGCAAACCACGATAAAGCTCTACGGTATGTACACCCGGAATGCCGAACACGGTATCGACGCCCCATGCGTGCAGTTGCCTGACGAGAAACTCTGCGCACGTGGTCATGCTGTCGCCTCCTGGTCCAGCCCGATCTGTTCCAGTCCGATGAACCTGCGCACGCGCTCATGGCCTTCGCTGCGGATAGCCGCTGGCGATGCGTCGGCTGCGATATGGCCATTTTCCATGAACACGATGCGGTCGGAAATCGACAGCGCGAAGTCCATTTCGTGGGTCACGATCAGCATGGTGATGCCCTCTTGGGCCAGGTCCCGGATGACATTGAGCACGTCGCCCACCAGCTCGGGGTCGAGGGCCGAAGTAGGCTCGTCGAACAACATGATGTCCGGCTCCATGGCCAGCGCACGCGCGATGGCGACCCGTTGCTGTTGGCCGCCCGACAATTGATGCGGGTACTTGTCGGCGTGAGCCAGCAGCCCGACACGATCAAGCAGTGCGCAGCCTTTGCGACGCAGCTCGCTGCCGCTGGCCAGCCCGTGGTAACGAGGCGCCAGAATCACGTTGTCGAGGATGGTGCGATGCGGGAACAGGTTGAAGTTCTGGAACACCATGCCAATGCGTCTGATGCCCTGGCGAATGGTCGATGAATCGGCGCGATTGCCAGCGGCGATGAAGTCATTGCCAAACAGCACGATCTCACCCTTGTCGATGCTCTCCAGGTTGTTGATCGTACGAATCAACGACGTCTTGCCCGAGCCGGACGGACCGATGATGGAGATCACTTCGCCACAGCGCACGTTCAAGTCGATGCCTTTGAGCACCTCATGATTGCCATAACGCTTATGGATGCCGCGCAACAACAAGGCATCAGGCTGTCCAGCAGCCTTGTCGACGCGGCGCTTGCCCTGTTCAGACACCGGACGCAGTGCTGCAGTCTGGCGATCATCCAGGGTCTGCGCGTTCTTGCGGGCCAGATCCAGATGCCGCTCGGCCCACTGCAACAGCCAGCCGAACACCGTGACGATCAACACGTAGTAAACCGCCACGGCAGCGAGGGTTTCCAGCACCAGAAAATTCTGTGCATACATGCGCTGGCCAACCAGCAGCAATTCATTCAGCGAAATCACCGACACCAGCGACGTCAGTTTGACGATGGTCACGTACTCGTTGGTCAAGGTCGGCAAGGCAATGCGGATAGCCTGAGGAATGACCACCAGACGCTGCGCGCCGATGCCGCGTATACCGAGGGCCTTGGCCGCCTCATGCTGCCCCTTGAGCACTGACAGCAGTCCGCTGCGATGGATCTCGGCCATGTACGCGGTCTCGGTCAGCACCAGCGCGATCAGCCCGGAATAGAACGGTTGCGACAACAGGCTGCCGGTTGACGGGAACAGCTGCGGCAGGTTGTAGACGAACACCAGCAGCACCAACAGCGGAATACTGCGAAACAGCCAGATATAAAAGCTCGCAGGGATGCTCAGCCACGCGTGACGGGACAGTTTGGCACTGGCCAGCAAAAAGCCCAGGGCAAGCCCCAGCGTCCAGGACATTGTGCTCAACTGAACCACAGTGAGGCAGGCATTCCAGAAAGCAGAAATGGAAAACAGCGAGAAAAAATAAGCCCAATCGAATGCCATGATGACCTCGGACAACAGATGGAAAATGGAGGCTTCGCCCATTGACGGCGCAGGCCCGAGGGCCTGCGCCTTCAGTCAGCGATCAAGCAGGCTCATGCGGGTTCGAGGTTGTACTTCTTGAGGATCTCGTTGTACTCGCTGCTCTTTTTGTAGGCATCCACTGCGCCGCGCAGTTTTTCCAACAGCTCGGCGTTGCCCTTCTTCACATAGATACCCAAAGTCTGTGGGTACAGCGCTTTCTGCGAGCTGATCACGATGCGACCACGCGCCTTGTCGACGATCATTTGCGACGCGGCGGAGATTTCCAGATGAGCCTGAATATTGCCGGACATCAATGCCTGAGAAGCCTCGGCAGTGGTGGGAAACTCGCTGATGGCGATTTCACCTTTGCTCTGCCTGGCGCAATAGTCGGCAGACACAGCCTTCAGTTGGTTGATCCAGTTGGTGCCCTGTTGCAGGCCGACTTTCATTCCGCACAAGTCTTCAGGCTGTTGCGGCTTGGCGGTACTGTCGCTGCGCACCATGATCGACGCACCGACCTGGGCGTAGGGAATCGCCTCGGCCTGTTTGGTGCGCTCTTCGGTGATGTACATGCCCGATATCACGGTGTCGAAACGGTTGGCGTTCAGGCCCAGAATCAGGTTCGGGAAACGGGTATCGACAAACTCCACCTTCAGGCCACCCAGGTGTTTGGCCAGCGCTGTGGAAACCTCCGGATCGAAACCCACGACCTTGTCGCCGTCATAGGATTCGAAGGGTGGGTATGAAATCTCCATACCAACCTTGAGCGTACCGGGCGGGGCGGTGGGAGCCGCCTGCACAGCTCCAGCACAAAAGGCCAACGCCAGAACAGAAGTGGCAAAGCGTGAAAGCGTGTTGTTTTGCATAGTGGTCATTCCAGGTTGAGGGAGACGGCAGATCACGAAGTCACGCTATGGTTTTCAGGTGCCCGAAGCTTGATGGCTTTCTGGCGCGCTCCGGCAAGGCAAGTTGCCCGCTGGCCACGCGCTGGCGCAGGTATTGATAGGTTTGCAAAGCCTGGGCCCACATATGCTCGCCGATGGCAATTTCCTCATAGCCTTCTGCATCGGTCGTAAATTGCGGCAGCGGCCGAATCAAGGTGTGGTAGTCGCAGGCGTAGAACAGCGGGAAGGAATAACGCTCCTGCCTGACCTTGCGTACCCGGTGCGCTGTGGCCACGAATGCGCCGCTGGTCATGACTTCCAGCATGTCGCCAATGTTGACCACAAACGCATCCGGCAGGGGCGGTGCATCAATCCACTCGCCCTTCTCGTTCATGACTTCAAGCCCTGGCTGATCGGCCTTGAGAATGGTGAAGCACTCGTAATCGGTATGCGCGCCGATACCCGGGGCATCCTGCGCAGTTGCGTCAAACGGGTAACGAATCAGGCGCAGTTTGGAAGGCGGAAAACAGGCCATTTCATCGAAGTAGTGCTCGTCGAGGCCAAGGGCCAGGGCAAAACCGCGAAACAGTTGATGGCCCAAGGCAAAGACCGCCTGGTAGTAAGCCTGAACAGCATCCTGAAAGCCGGGCAATGTCGGCCAATCGTTGGGCCCCAGCAAGGGCGTCCCGGCAAGTACCAGCGGGTTGTCGGCAGGTACTTCAAAACCGATGTCGAACGCTTCCTTGTGGTCAGGTTTGCCAGTGCCGTAAACCTCCTCACCTTCAGGCACAAACCCTTTGTGGGTTTGCGAACGCCCGATGTAGTGACGCATCTTTGCGTCCAGCGGTTGGGCAAAGTACTGCTCGGCCGCGCGGTGCAGGTTGTCGATCAGCGCCGGCTCGATACCGTGCCCCGTGATGTACAGAAAACCCACCTCTCGAGCGGCTTCGCCCAACGCCTGCGCCACAGACTGGCGCTGCTCAGGGCATTCGCTGAACAGCTCCTGGATGTCGACCACTGGAATACGCGTGAAAGCGGGACGTTCACTCATGACTGCAGCCTCGCGAAGTGATTGGAAAAAGCATTGAAGTGCTCACGCTCGGTACGTCCCATCCAGGCATTGAGGCTCCACAGATCGGCCACCGGCACATTGGTGAACGGCAAGTGATGGAGGTAACCATCGGGGCCGAACTCCGGCGTCAGGGTCGTGCCGAGGTACCCTCGGGCCTGCTGCGATTGCCATATCGCCTCCCAGTGCTGCTGATGAAACGCCAGGGCATCGGCATGTTCCGGCGCTGCCGGATGCGGCACCTGAGGCCCTTGGTCATAACCGACTCGCGCCTGAACGTGGTGCACGCGCTCGACAAAAGCGCGCAGGTCATCCGCCGGATCGTTCAGCAGCCGCTCGCATGTCACCACCCAATGGCTGATGTCGCTGGTAAAACGCAGATCCGGCACTTGCTCGATCAACTGCAGGGTCAGCCAGGGGTTGAACAGCGAACGCGCCCGATGCGTCTCGAAGCTGCACATCAGCCCGCTGCGCCTGGCGATCTCCAGCGCTTCGCCGAAGAAATCCACTTGTTGCGTCAGAGGCCAGCGGTCGTTGCCAGCCAGCACGTTGACGAAACGCGGCTCCAGTTCTGACGCCATCAGCAACTTCTGGGTGAAGTCCGCCAGATGCTCGGCTGGCGTGGCGGCTTGCAGGGGCAGGACCGGGGTCGAGGTGAACAGAATGGCGATGTAAGGGACCCGGTTGTCACGCAGGAACGCCGCGAACTCAGCGCGTTCCGTGCGCTGTTGCGGAATACGCGCTTCGAACCCGTCAAAACCTGCGCCAAGGGCCTCGTCCAGCGCCTGCTGCCACGTCCCGCGGTAACCCCACAATGTACGAAAGATTTCCAGTTTCATAAGCCTGCCTGGCGGCCTGCATCCGGTCGGGATGCAGCCCGATCACGAATGGACGGTGGCCGCTTGCGCGACGTTGCTCATGGCTTTGCGACCCAGAATCGGGTGAGCGCCCCTGGGGCCGTAAACCCCGGCGGGCTCCGGAAAAGTGCGCAGCAGGGTCAGGTACAACAACGCGGCTAGACCCAGCGTGATCGGCAGGCTGATATCGATACCGCCGGCAAGCTCGCCCAGCGGCCCGACGAACTGACCCGGCAGGTTTACAAAGCACAGACCCGTCGCTGCGCTGGGGAGCCAGGCCCCCAGGCCGCGCCAGTTCCAGCCGTGGTAGAACCAGTAATGGCCGCCGCGCTGACCGCGCGTGAACACTTGCAGGTCATCGGCATGATAGAAACCGCGACGCGTGATCAGGCCGAGAATCATCACCACCATCCACGGGCTGGTGCAGGTGATGATCAGCACCGCAAACGTCGACACGCTCTGCACCAGATTGAAGGCGAAACGGCCGATGAAGATAAAGGCAATGGCCGCAATGCCGATCAGCAGCGTAGCGCCCGCACGGCTGAGCAATCGCGGGAACATGCTCGACATGTCCAGGCCCGTGCCATACAGCGCGGTGGTGCCGGTTGAAAGCCCGCCAATTACCGCGATCAGGCAAACCGGCAGGAAAAACCAGCCAGGCGAGATCGCCAGCAATCCGCCGACATAGTTATTGGTTTCGATGTACTGCGGTGCCTGGCTGGCCACCAGCGTGGCCGTGCACAGCCCGAACAGGAAAGGGATCAGCGTGCCGAACTGCGCGGCCACAACGGCGAGCATGATGCGCACTTTTGAAGTGTCACGCGGAATGTAACGGGACCAGTCACCGAGAAAGGCGCCGAACGACACCGGGTTACTCATCGCCAGCAACGCTGCGCCCACGAAGGCGGCCCAGAAGCCAGGCTGCTCAAGGTTGGTGCTGCCCGCGTACGCCGCATCGAAATGCCCGGCGAACGCAAAGATACCCAGCAGAAAAAGCAGGCTGGACGCCCACACTGCAATCTTGTTGACCCACAGCATGAAACGGAAACCGAAGATGCACACTACCAGCACCAACACCGCGAACAGGCCGTAGGCCAGGCCCAGACTCAGGTCATTTTCCGGCAGGCCGACCAGCCGCCGAGCACCGCCCACCAGCGCATCGCCGGAACTCCACACCGACAGCGAGAAGAACGCGATGGCCGTCAGCAGCGACAGAAACGAGCCGATGATCCGGCCATGCACCCCGAAATGCGCGCCAGACGACACCGCGTTATTGGTGCCATTGATCGCGCCAAACAGTCCCATTGGGGCGAGGATAACCGCCCCCGTTATCACACCGAGCACAATGGCCCAGACCCCGGCCTGAAAGGACAGCCCGAACAGCACCGGGAAGCTCCCCAATACGGCGGTGGAAAACGTATTGGCGCCGCCGAAGATCAAACGAAACAGATCCAGAGGACGGGCATCGCGCTGGCTATCGGGTATCTGCTCGACACCCCACGTTTCAATACGGGTTTCGATACGATCTTCAGGACGCGTCGAATGGCTCATGTGTGTCGCTCCAGCACCTGTCACGGTTATTGTAAGGCCAGCGCAGGCACGCGGACCCTTTATGGCCGTCCGTTAACCCCGGACGGAAGGTCGATCTGATTTTTCTTATGGCATTGCTATCGTGTTGCAAGTGTCTGTAAGACGCTCATCGACGCACGACACCGGGTAACACACAGAGCATTTCGTAGAGCAGGTTGGCGCCCAGCAGCGACGTATTGCCGGTCGTGTCATAAGGCGGTGAGACTTCCACCAGATCGCAACCGACCAGATCCAGCCCCTGGCAGCCGCGAATGATCTCCAACGCCTGAATAGTCGTCAGACCGCCGACTTCAGGCGTGCCGGTACCCGGAGCCCACGCGGGATCGATGCCGTCGATGTCGAACGACAGGTACACAGGACCGCCGCCCACTTTCTCCCGCACCTCAGCCATCAGTGGCGCCAGTGACTGATGCCAGCACTCTTCTGCCTGCACCACGCGGAAACCCTGCTTGCGGCTCCAGTTGAAGTCTTCGGCGGTATAACCTTGAGCGCGCAAACCGATCTGCACCACTCGGTCGCTGTCCAGCAGCCCTTCTTCCTGGGCACGACGGAACGTGGTGCCGTGGGCAATCTTTTCGCCAAACATATGATCGTTGACGTCGGCATGGGCATCGATGTGCACCAGGCCGACCTTGCCATGCTTGCGGTGAATGGCACGCAGAATCGGCAAAGTCAGAGTGTGATCGCCGCCCAGGGTCAGCGGGATGATGCCGTGCCCCAGAATACGGTCATACGCCTCTTCGATGAGGCGCACGCTGTCCAGCAGGTTGAAGGTATTGATGGCCACGTCGCCGATGTCGGCCACGTTCAGCGAGTCGAATGGCGCGGCGCCGGTCGCCATGTTGTAGGGGCGAATCATCACCGACTCGGCACGAATGCCCCGAGGCCCGAAACGTGTGCCGGGACGCAACGACGTTCCGATGTCCAGCGGGATCCCGACGAAGGCGGCGTCCAGGCGCTCAAGCCCTTCAGGATCCTCCACGTGCGGCAGGCGCAGCATGGTGGCAATGCCGCCAAAGCGGGGCATTTCATTGCCGCCCAACGGCTGGTGGAAGGTCTTGTCCACGGCGGACCTCACGTTGTTCTGATGAATGTGAAGCCATTCTGGTGACGCCCCGCACGCAGAAGAATCGCTGTCAGCAAATATTCAGTTCAGAATTTTCATAACTATCCTTCTGGCCGAACCGCCCTGACTGGCACGCAAAGAGGTTAAGCGCGCCCAGCGATTTTTAGTGAAACAACACTTGCTCCCAAGCCCGCCAGGCTTAGACTGCGACCAGCCAAACCGCCCGGAGCCCTTATGTCCTCTGCCATGCCCGACCTCAAATTGCTGCGCATTTTCGCCAGCGTGGTGCGCAATCAAGGTTTTGCGGCAGCACAACAAGAGCTCAATCTATCTACCTCAGCGATCAGTACGTACATGAGCCAGCTTGAAACCCAACTCGGGCTGGTGCTCTGCCATCGAGGTCGCGGTGGCTTCAGCCTGACCAGCAAAGGTGAGCTGTTTCATCAGGAGACCTTGCGTCTGCTGTCCGAACTCGAGGGCTTCGAGCGCTACAGCGCGGCACTCAAGGGCGAGCTGCGTGGCACATTGAATCTGGGGGTGCTCGATTCCACGGTCAGTGACAGCGCGCTGCCACTGGCCGATGTCATTGGCGCCTACAGCAAGGAGCATCCCGCTGTGCACTTGCACCTGTCAGTGCTCAGTCCAGCTCAACTGCAGCTGGGCCTGCTGGAAAATCGTCTGGACTTGATCATTGGTGCTTTTTCGATCCGCATGAATGGTCTGATGTATCAGGCCCTCTATCGCGAGCAGCACTGGCTGTACTGCAGCGACCGACATGAACTGTTCGAACAACGCCGTATTCCTGCGCAGCTCATCGCCCAACAACGCATGGTCGGTCGCGGCTACTGGAGCCAGTCTGAATTGGCCCGCCACGGGTTCAAGGACAGCGCGGCGACAGTGGAGTCGATGGAAGCGCAATTGATACTGGTGTTGTCCGGCGCTTACATCGGCTACCTGCCTGAGCACTATGCGCAATTCTGGGTCGACCAGAAGCGCCTGAAAGTGTTGTTGCCGACCACTTTCGGCTATCAGGCACCCTTCTCGCTGGCGCTGCGGCGCGGCAGAGCCAGGGAGCCGTTGATCCAGAGTTTCCGGGACCGTTTGAAGGCGCGGCTCGAGGGATAGTTTTTACACCCTACAACAATCAGAACGTCTGCCAGGTCCGGGCACGCACCCGCCCATCATGACTGGGCATGAGATTGGAGAACGCGCGTTTCAATTACGCCATTCACGACGTAGCTCGTTCAACTGATTGGCAAGCAAGCGCCCCTGATGAGCAAAGCGCGAGACGCGTATTTCGATCGTCTCTGATCCTGTCCGGCCATTGAGTTCAAGAAAACGATTGAGTGCCTCCACCAGCTTTCCGATTTCGCTCATGTACTCGGCTTTGGAGGTGTCAATGACGCCAAGTGCCGACAACTGTTCCAGCTTGCGGGCGCTCAAGCCTGATTGCCTGGCAATTTCTGCGGTTTTATCCCGAGATTCAGTCATCTGCGCAGCCACTTTTTCCCTGTAGGCCAACAACTGCTCGTAATTGAGTGCACCGTCGAGCACATTCAGCATATTTGAAACGCCGGTAATACCTGCCTGAATTGAGCCAACGAGCGGGCTTTGCGGATCCACTTCAGCCAGCTTCTCCAGCGATGTCACCAGAGGTTTGAGCTTGTCGTAAAAACTGAGGCTTTCGACCTCGGCGACCAGTGTGTTAGCCACCGCATACTGCTCAGTGAGGACAGTCAAAAGCGCTTGCTCAGCTTCAAGTTTGAGCTGCGTGGATTGCACATCCTCAGTCAATGGACTGATCAGATGAGCAAAACGGCTGAACTCAATGGCCCGCAAATTGATCAGTGCCCTGTCCAGCGTGTTCGCATGATGAGACAGCGACGCGCATCGAGCGCCAACAAGTTGCTCTATTTCTACACGGTATTCAGCGATCGCTGCATCAGAAGCTGGAGTCGCCACATTTTTTTGCAACGCTGCAATCGCGTCGAGAAAGGGCTGGATATCGCTGGTTTGAAACAGGGAAGGCACCAGCGTGAGCGTATTCAGTGCCTGCTTGTCGACCTCACTCAACTCTTCCAGCAAAGTAAGCAGCGTCTCGACTACCACCGGCAGGTATATATCGGCCAGCGACTCGGCCTGACGTCGCAAGTGATCACGACTGCTAATGACCACCCCCGCCTCGGGTATGTTTAATTGAAACGGTAAATCCAGTACATGAACATTCATCAAAATTCTTCCTGTCAGCTTTAAAGCTATTTAGTGATCACTGGGCTCGTCGAGCGCCTTGTTGAAAGCCGTCAACAGATCAAAGGCTTGACCTTTTATTTCCGTCCAGTTGGACATCAACGTTTGAAAACGGGATACGAAACTGACCAGGTACAAACCGTTGTGAATGTTTTTGATACGATCGTAAGAAGAGTCGACCAGCTCTTCCAATAATACCCAAAGACTTTCTATATTACTGACGCCACAGGCAGCCCCATCAACCCTCGACTTCAAGTCCTGCAGAGAGGTTTCAAACGCGATCAAACTGGCCAATAGCATGTTGAAGCTCTCAAGGTTTTTTTCGACCTTGCGTTTCTCTTCAACCAAACGGTCTTTTTCTTCGAGCGCCGCCGTGGCCTTGGGCCCATAGATCGATACCGAGATGATTCCTGGGATCACGCCCCACCAGAAACCGATCCACTTGTAGTCGCTGAACTCTTCGTACTCGGCGAGTTTTTGCTCGATACGCTGGTTGAGATAAGCAACCTCCTCAGTGAGTCGATTGACTTCAGCCTCAGGGCTGCCAGAGCTCACCAACCTGATTTTCAGTGACACGTCAGGCGCAATATTATCCTTAAGAACACGTTTGAAAGCCGTTACCCCGACCCGCGTACGCGTGGTGCTGGCGCTGTGCTCTTTCACATAGACCTTCAGGTCGTCGACCAGCGCCAGTAGCCCTGGCAGTTTCTTGCGATCGCCCTCAACCAGCTCGACAGGTGGCATAAGGTCGATTTGCTCAGGGCTCAGGTCGCCAACCTGAAGCGTCTGATAAGCATCCAGACTTTTGACATACTCGATCATGTGGACCGCAATGGTGATCAGATTGCCGGCAAAAACATATAAGTCGCTGCCCACCTTCTGCATATTGGTCTCAAGCTCCGTCCATGTCCTGGCATGCGCCTTGATATCGGCATGAAGGGCCTGGATGGCCTGTGGTTCCAGCCCTGAAATATCGGTTGCTTCGTAACCGAGCAGGTACTGGACCTCGTTCAGCTCGGTAGGCAATGCGAGGGCCGTACTGACGTAACGACGAATACGTCGCACATCCTCATTGGTAATCAACAAACCAGGGGGCCGTGTCGTATCAGGCTGACTGCCAGCAAGAACATCCATCAGGTCTTTACTGACGCGACTTATCTCTTCGACACTGTGAGAATCACCGTCAGTAAATTCCAACTTTAGTGCATTTGACATCATCAACATTCCTGTCCAGTTTTATTACCCAGGACCGATAACTCCGGCGCCTGAAAGCCAATAAAAATTAACAGAGCCGAACAGGCCAAAGTAGCGAGCAACACGGACCCACACTGTAGGAATAAGCAACACATTAGTTGCAGGTAATCCGTGACAGGTCATTTCTCTGCACGGCCTATACCGTATGACAGGAAGGCCACGTACTTAATTAGTTATTTTTTCATTACCCATAAAAAAGCCCATGATCACTCATGGGCTTTTGATGTAACGCGGGACGTTACAGGTAGTACGATTTCAGCGGCGGGAAGCCATTGAATTCAACAGCGCTGTAGCTGGTGGTGTACGCACCGGTCGACAGCCAGTACATGCGGTCACCGATTGCCAGGTTGAGCGGCAGGCCGTACTTGTAGTTTTCGTACATGATGTCGGCGCTGTCGCAGGTCGGGCCGGCGATGACGACCTCTTCCATCTCGCCTTTCTTCTCGGTCCAGATCGGAAACTTGATCGCTTCGTCCATGGTTTCGATCAGGCCGGAGAACTTGCCCACATCGGTGTACACCCAACGCTCGACGGCGGTACGCGATTTGCGCGCAACCAGCACGACTTCGCTGACCAGGATACCGGCGTTGGAGATCAGCGAACGGCCTGGCTCCAGAATGATTTCCGGCAGGTCATCACCGAAGTCTTCCTTCAGGAAGCGGATGATCTCTTCAGCGTAGGTTTCCAGGCTGTTGGTACGGGTGATGTAGTTGGCCGGGAAGCCGCCGCCCATGTTGATCAGCTTGAGGACGATGCCGTCTTCTTCCTTCAGACGCTCGAAGATCACTTTGACCTTGGCAATCGCCGCGTCCCAGACGCTGATGTCGCGCTGCTGCGAACCCACGTGGAACGAGATGCCGTAAGGCACCAGGCCCAAGTCGCGGGCGAGGATCAGCAGGTCCATCGCCATGTCGGTCTGGCAGCCGAATTTGCGCGACAGAGGCCAGTCAGCCGTGGTCGAGCCCTCGGTCAGGATACGCACATAGACTTTCGAGCCCGGTGCGGCCTTGGCGATGTTGCGCAGGTCAGCTTCCGAGTCGGTTGCAAACAGACGTACGCCCTTCTCGAAGAAGTAGCGGATGTCCTTGGATTTCTTGATGGTGTTGCCGTAGCTGATGCGGTCCGGGCCAACGCCGCAGCTCATGACCTTGTCCAGCTCGTAGATCGACGCGATGTCGAAGCTCGAACCCTTGTCCTTGAGCAGGTTGATGACTTCGACCGCCGGGTTGGCCTTGACGGCGTAGTACACCTTGGCGAATTCGAAACCTGCACGCAGGTCATCGTAAGCCTTGCTGATGATCTGAGTGTCGATCACCACGAACGGGGTTTCTTGCTTGTCAGCGAACGCCTTCATTTTCTGAAAGGTGTCGGCTGAGTAGTAATCTTCGACCTTGATCGACATGCGTGGGACTCCAATTGGCAAACTGAAAAATCAATGGGTGCAAATGAACGCCCTCCGTATCCCCACTTTGGTTCGCCTACTTCCCAAGGCATGTCGCCGAAAGCAAAAAGGCCACTGAAGGGCTTGCCTTCCTGGCCTTGCTGTCTCGTCGTCAGTACTTGAGCCGGATGGATCGTTTCCAGCATGGACGTTCGGCGCGAACTTTAGGGCGTGAAGGGCCTGAGATCAACTAAAAATGTCGCGTTTCTACACGCGTTCGTCGTGGCCGTTGCACTGGCCTCTTGTGTAACGGACCTATGTGACAGGCTGATGTTCCTCACCCAGGCAATAACTCGACAAGACCGGGCCGTCGTCGATGACTGCACACCCCGTTCAACGCCCTCAAAATCCGCCGCCATTCATGGCTGGCAGTTGCTCAGCCTGCAGCGTGGCGTCAGGGGTGGTAGGGGTAGGCAAGCTGCGCAAGGCGGTGTCCCGAGGAAAGGGCAGATCGGCTATTTTCAGACGGTCGAACTGCTGCGCTGAAACGGTCATTACGACGCTTTCAAACTCGGTCGAAAGCTGCGCCATTTTTGCGGCCGTATGACCAGGCATGTCACGCACAATCGCTTCTTTTATATGGGGTGGCATCTCTTCAAGAACCGGGCGGGGTCGACGATTTGTCGGGTTGGCCGGGAGAAGCTTTTTGTCCGGCATTTTATTGATCGGAGTTCTTAATGCTCTGCCCGGCCACGTCACCCTGCCCAAAAACACATGCCCACTTGTCACAGGATCCCCGACACAGTAGCTATAGGCGTTGAGGCCACCCTTGCCAAACGGACTCAGACTGTCGGGGCTGTTGAAGCGCTTCAGGATGGGGTTGTAAGCCCGGTAACCATTTCCGAGCATGTAGTGACCGGTGACCGGTGATCGGGTCGAGCGGTTCGCCATTGAAGCCGATCAGGTCAAGGCCTTGCGCAGACGTGTGCCGATGCCCGTAAGGCGTGTAGGCAATATCGACTTCCTGACTGGCGTCGCGTGCATGAAGCAGGCTTTTCTGCTGATCAACAGCATTCAATACGACTCGCGATTCACCCGCTTCAAGAACACGCTGCGCTACGCAGACATCCCTCGCCCGCATGAGCCTGCTGTGATCCTGTCCCCTCAACTCTGCTGCCAGTTGCTCGCCACAATAAAACCTCTGCGTCATGGCAGCCGCAAGGGGGGCAAAGTGTGCCAGGCGATCCAGCGAATCATATCGATACGAACAAAGGGTCGTCATCTGAAGGGACCCGCTTCAACTCTCCATGTGGTTGCAAACTCTAATCAACCCTCCATTGCCCCGCCACTGACAGTTGTACCAGTAGTAAAAATCACTCAAGCCGCCACACTCATCGCTGAACGCTACCGTCCGTTTGAGGAGGACTTGATGACCCATCGTCAGAATCTACTCTGCCGCTACCACTATGATCCGCTTGATCGCGTGGTCAGCAGCACACTGCCAACGCGCCCCACCATTTTACGGTTCTATCAACGCCACCAACTGGCCACTGAAATACAGGATAAAGCGCAGTGCTCGATCATGCAGTACGGACGGCAACTGCTGGCCCAGCAGCACAAGCATGACGGTCTTTCAGAAACCGGTCTGTTCGCAACCGACCTGCAAAGCTCTGTTCTGGCAACGACGGACGCAACCCGTCTACAGCATGACGCCTACACGCCTTACGGTCACCGTACTGATCAGGAGGGTGCGCTGACGGCACTGGGCTTCAATGGCGAGCGACAGGATCCTGTCACCGGCCACTATCTGCTGGGCAATGGTCATCGGGCCTATAATCCAGTGCTGATGCGGTTCAACAGCCCTGATGCGTTGAGCCCATTTGGAGAGGGCGGACTCAATTCATACGCTTATTGCAGCGGCGACCCCGTGAACCGGACAGATCCTACGGGACAATTTTCGGTGATGAGAATGTTCGACTTGACGATGGGTGCGTTGGTGGCTTCGCCCCCGAGCCGAGCTGTATTTGGGACGGCGTCAAAGCCCATAAAAAACTTCCGCGAAATAGCGCCCGGCATACGGATCTTTGACGATATTTACAAAGGCCAGCCCCGTTTGAATGTATTGGCACATGGCGGAACGGATGCGCAGCCCCCACAAAAACCTGCGCAGGGAAGTTTTTCTGCGATGGGTTCCGGCCGCAACACCGTCATGCCGGAGGATCTATATGACCTTCTCAGACGATACAACGTCGCTCCAGAGGACGCTCCCAACATAAGGCTGATCGCATGTTTCCTGGCAGACACCAGCGAACCGTTCGCAGCACGTTTTTCAAACCTGACAGGAAGGCCGGTAAAAGCTTATTCAGGCACAGTATCGGCTTTCGAACACCCTCCTTTGAAAGAGGTTCCGATGGGCACAATCGATGAGTCGGTCACCAGAATTATCATCACGAAAGGTGGTCCGATGCGGTTTTTAGTTCCCTACAGACCCAGGAAATTCTTGCCGCAATCCAGTCTGATCAGAGGTTGACCAGGCTCGTCAGTCGTACCGCCACTCCTCGGCGAAAAAACTGAAGGCTGCCGAGGCAGCCTTCAGTTCCAGGCGTAGTCACCTGAGACATGTCATTCAGCAGCGGGGAGCTCTCAAACCTGCGCAGCCTGCTCGGCCAGATCAGCCGGCGAAACGATGCTGGTCTTCATGCCACGCGAACGGCCCGAACTCAGGTAAGCCGCAATGGACTCCTGGGTGACTTCGCCGAGGAACACGTTCTCGGCATCCAGCACCGGCAGCCACGAACGATTGAACTCGTACATGCGCGACAGCAGGATGCGCAGGTGTTCGTCGTAGGCTGCGGTGGCATTGAACTCGCGCAGGAATTGCAGGCAGTTGCCGGTCTGACGATGCAGGTCACGGCGACGCACATAACCCATGGCCTTGTTCTCGCTGTCGGTGACAACGATGTAACGACGGTCGTTTTCGTCCATCACTTCCAGCGCATCGGCGACCGGGGTTTCCGGGCTGACCGACGGGGCGTTGTCGGCCGCGTCCTCGGCCTTGACCAGCAACAGGCGCTTGAGTGTGCTGTCCTGACCAACGAAGTTGCTGACGAACTCGTCTGCCGGGTGTGCCAGCAACGTGTCCGGGTGGTCGATCTGCAACAGCTTGCCACCCCGGAAAATAGCAATCTTGTCGCCCAGCTTGATCGCTTCGTCGATGTCGTGGCTGACCATGATCACGGTCTTGTTCAACGCCCGCTGCATCTCGAAGAACTCGTTCTGGATCATCTCGCGGTTGATCGGGTCGACCGCACCGAAAGGCTCATCCATCAGCAGCAGGGGCGCGTCAGCCGCCAGGGCCCGGATCACACCAATACGCTGTTGCTGACCGCCGGACAGTTCACGCGGATAGCGGTGCAGGTACTGCTTGGGCTCAAGCTTGATCATGTTCATCAGTTCGCGTGCACGGTCGTGGCAACGCTTGGCGTCCCAACCCAGCAGCTTGGGCACGACCACGATGTTTTCTTCGATGGTCATGTTCGGGAACAGACCGATCTGCTGAATCACGTAGCCGATGTTGCGACGCAGGGTCACTTCGTCCAGATCCGTGGTGTCTTCGCCATTGATCAGCACCTTGCCGGAAGTCGGCACGATCAGGCGGTTGATCATCTTCAAGGTCGTGCTCTTGCCGCAGCCCGATGGGCCGAGAAAGACGCAGATTTCACCTTCGTTGACCGTGAGGCTGACCGAGTCGACAGCCTTCACTTCTTTGCCGTTGCTCTGGAAAGTCTTGGAGAGGTTCTGTAGTTCGATCATTTCAGGAGTCCTTTTGGAGTCAGCGTGCGTTGCAGCCATTGCAGGAGAAGGTCAGCGACGATGGCCAGAATACTGACCAGTACCGCGCCGACGATCAGCATCGACATATCGCTGCGGCTGATTGAAGCGAGAATAAGTACACCCAGACCACCGGCGCCGATGGTCGCGGCGATGGTCATGACACCAATGTTCATCACCACGGCGGTGCGCACACCGGCGAGGATGACAGGCACCGCGATGGGCAACTCGACCATGTGCAGGCGCTGGCCGAAAGTCATACCGATGCCTTTGGCGGCTTCGCGAATACCTGGTTCCACGCCGGTCAGGGCAAGGTAGGTGTTGCGCATGATCGGCAACAGGGAATACAGGAACACGGCAGTGATTGCCGGCATCGGCCCCAGGCCCTGGCCGAATTTGGAGTAGAACGGCAGCAACAGGCCGAACAAGGCAATCGACGGGACCGTCAGCAACACAGTGGCACTGGCCTGAAGCGGCCCGGCCAGCGAAGGAAAACGCGTCATCAGCACGCCCAGCGGCACGCCGACCAGAATGGCCAGGGTCACTGCGATGCCGACCAGCGTGATGTGCTGCCAGGTCAAATGCATGACCTGTGCCCAATCCAGATGGGAGAAGGCGCTCAAGAAACTCATATCGTCTCCTTCCTTAGTTAAGTGGATGCTGGCGCAGGAAATCTGCGGCAACCGAGGATGGGCTTTCATGGCCGACATCGACGCGGGCGTTGAGGTCGATCATGGTCTGATTGTCCAGCAGGTCAGCCAGAGGCTTGAGCAGCGTGGCGATGTCCGGGTGGGCATCCAGGTATTCCTGACGGATAACCGGGGCGGCCGTGTAGTCCGGGAAGTAGTGTTTGTCGTCTTCCAGCACCTTGAGCTTGAAGGCATTCAGGCGGCCGTCTGTGGTGTAGACCAGACCGGCAAAAACCTGACCATTGCGCAAGGCGGTGTAGACCAGACCGGCATCCATCTGGCGAGTATTTTCGCGACCAAGATTCATGTCGTAATGCTTGACCATGCCGATCAGGCCGTCAGAACGGTTGGCGAATTCGGTGTCCAGCGCTACGACATGACCCTCTTTGGCTTCATCCTTGAGCACCTTGGTCAGGTCAGTCATGGTGTTGACCTGTGGGTACTTGTCAGCAACTTTCTGCGGCAACGCCAGCGCATAAGTGTTGTTGAACTTCGACGGTGAAAGCCAGGCCAGGCCTTTCTTCGCGTCGACTTCTTTTACCCGTGCGTAGGTCTGTGCACTGTCGAGCTTTTCATCGATGTGGTTATAGGCAACCAGCGACACGCCGGTGTATTCCCACAACAGATCAAGCTGACCGCTTTCCTGTGCGCTGCGGGCCAGGTTACTGCCCAGGCCGCCAGTGATCTGCACGTTGTAGTTCTTGGTGCGCAGGTATTGCGCGGTCAGTTCAGCCAGCATGGTCTGCTCGGTGAAGACACGAGCACCGATGCGCAACAGCGGTTTTTCCGCCGCCTGGGCGAATACCGGAAACAGCAAGGCAAAGCCTAAAAACAAGCATATCTTTTTCATGAGGTTTCCTTCGCTCAGCGAGCCAGGCCGCGTTCCAGCCAGAGACGACTGGCGAGTGTCACCAGACCATCGAGCAACAGCGCCAGCAAAGCAGTACAGGCAGCGCCCAGCACCAGTTGCGGCTGATTGTTCAGGGCGATGCCCGGGAAGATCAGGCTGCCCAGGCTGTTTGCACCGATCAGAAACGCCAACGGCGCGGTCCCGACGTTGATCGCCAGCGCGACACGCACACCGCCGACAATGATCGGCACGGCGTTGGGCAGTTCCACGCGCCACAGCACCTGACGCGGCGTCATGCCGATGCCGACTGCGGCTTCCTTGAGCGACCCCTGGACGTTTTTAAGGCCTTCATAGGTGTTGCGCACGATGGGCAACAACGAGGCGAGGAACAGCGCGAAGATCGCAGGCCCGCTGCCAATCCCGAGAATCCCGAGGGCAATGGCCAGAACGGCGAGAGGAGGAACGGTGTTGCCAATGTTGAAGATCTGCATGAAGCGTTCGGCGCGGCCAACCATACTGGGTCGGCTGAGGGCAATGCCTGCGGGAATCCCGACCACCAGGGCCGCCAGCATTGAAGCCAGGACCAGAATCAGGTGAGCCTGCAGATAGAAGAGCAGATCATCCTGGTATTGCTTGATTGTACTTATGCCGATCCAGTGGATCAGCAGGGCCAGGAGTGCGATAACTACCGCACCTCCCAATAGCCCCTTGCCATAGCGATTTGCCACGGGCGGACTCCTTATTTCAGTCGGCGAACGCGTTGACTACAACGCCCAGAGGGGGCGTAACAATAACGTTCGCGAAGAGCAGCGGGTGGGTCGCCGGAAAGGGTTTAACCTCGGCGAAAACACAAGCCATGAGCGCAGCTTCGTCAAGCTAACGTGCTGATTTATCAGCCCTGTCATAACCTGTTACAGGGGAGTGGACGCCTCCACAACCGGAAAGGTTCCCACGTGAGACATTATCTCGCCAGCCCGGATCGACTGAACGGTTCGGTTATTGCCCCGATTTGAGCTATAATCTGCGCCCTTTTTTTAATCCTATTCCAGGCGATTTCCCATGACCCAACAGGCCGCCGAAGTCGCGAAACGCCGCACTTTCGCCATTATTTCCCACCCCGACGCAGGTAAAACCACCATCACGGAAAAACTCCTGCTGATGGGCAAGGCCATTTCCATCGCCGGTACGGTCAAATCGCGTAAATCCGACCGTCACGCGACCTCCGACTGGATGGAAATGGAGAAACAACGCGGTATCTCCATCACCACCTCCGTCATGCAGTTCCCGTATCGCGATCACATGATCAACCTGCTCGACACCCCCGGCCACGAAGACTTCTCCGAAGACACCTATCGCACCCTGACGGCAGTGGACTCGGCATTGATGGTTCTCGACGGCGGCAAGGGTGTAGAGCCACGCACTATCGCGCTGATGGACGTCTGCCGTCTGCGCGACACACCGATTGTCAGCTTCATCAACAAGCTCGACCGTGATATCCGCGACCCGATCGAACTGCTCGACGAAATCGAAGCGGTCCTCAAGATCAAGGCAGCGCCTATTACCTGGCCGATTGGCTGCTACCGCGACTTCAAGGGTGTCTATCACCTGGCCGACGACTACATCATCGTCTACACCGCTGGCCACGGGCACGAGCGCACCGAAACCAGGATCATCCAGAACCTGGATTCCGACGAAGCCCGCGCCCACCTGGGTGACGAGTACGACCGTTTTGTCGAGCAACTGGAACTGGTGCAAGGCGCCTGCCACGAATTCAACCAGCAGGAGTTCATCGATGGTCACCTGACCCCGGTGTTCTTTGGTACCGCATTGGGCAACTTTGGCGTCGATCACGTACTCGATGCCGTGGTGAACTGGGCGCCGATGCCCTTGGCGCGTGTCGCCAACGAGCGCACGGTCGAGCCGGAAGAAGAGAAGTTCAGCGGCTTCGTCTTCAAGATCCAGGCAAACATGGACCCCAAGCACCGCGACCGTATTGCCTTCATGCGCATCTGCTCGGGCCGTTACGACAAGGGCATGAAAATGCGCCACGTGCGGCTGGGCAAGGACGTGCGGATCGGCGACGCACTGACCTTTTTCTCTTCGGAGCGTGAGCAACTGGAAGAGGCCTATGCCGGTGACATCATCGGTCTGCATAACCACGGCACGATCCAGATCGGTGACACCTTCACTGAAGGCGAAGGCCTTGGCTTTACCGGGATCCCGCACTTTGCACCGGAACTGTTCCGCCGCGTGCGCCTGAAAGACCCGCTCAAGTCCAAGCAATTGCGTCAGGGCCTGCAGCAGCTGGCCGAAGAAGGCGCCACGCAGGTGTTCTTCCCGCAGCGCAGCAACGACATCATTCTCGGCGCCGTCGGTGTGCTGCAGTTCGATGTGGTCGCCAGCCGCCTGAAGGAAGAATACAAGGTTGAATGTGCCTACGAGCCGATCACCGTCTGGTCTGCGCGCTGGATCGAATGCGCCGACAAGAAGAAGCTCGAAGAGTTTGAAAACAAGGCTGTGGAAAACCTGGCGCTGGACGGTGGCGGTCACCTGACCTACCTGGCCCCGACCCGCGTCAACCTGGCGCTGATGGAAGAGCGCTGGCCTGACGTGAAATTCCGCGCAACCCGCGAGCATCACTGACAGTTTGCGCGGCGCCCTCGTCTGAAGCGCGGGGGCGCTGCGCGCTGTATCACCGTTTCAGTGCGCAGATCAATGCGCATAATCCCTCAGCTTCTCCTGCATGAAATCCAGAAAACACTGAATCCTCAGCGCCAGTTGCGAGTTGCGGTAATACACCGCATTGATCGGCTGACGGTAGCCGCTGTTGGCCTCGCCCAGCAGGCTGACGAACCGCCCTTCGCGCAGGTCTTCATGGGTCATGAAGTCTGACAGGCAGGCAATACCCACGCCCTCCAGTGCCAGATGACGCACCGTGTCGCCGCTGGACGCAGACAGCGCTGGCTTGATAGGCAACCGGTCGCCTTCAGCATGGCGCAACGGCCACTGGTTGAGCACATCGACCTGCGTGAACCCCAACAGCGTATGCCGCGCGAGATCTTCGACGGTCCGCGGTGTGCCGTGACGCGCCAGATAAGCCGGGCTCGCGACAATGTTCAGCAGGCAACTGCCCAGGGATCGCGCATGCAGGGTCGAATCGGGCAGCGCGCCGAGGCGGATCGCAATGTCGGTGCTTTGCTCCAGCAGGTCGATGAACCAGTCATCGCTGTTGAGTTCGAGCTGGATATCCGGGTAGCGCTGACGAAACTCCGCCACGTGCGGGACCACTGAATGCAGCATGAACGGCGATGCGGCGTTGACCCGCAGGCGGCCGGCGGGCGTCTGCCGGGACGAGGTCAGGTGTTCTTCCAGGCTTTCCATTTGCTCAAGAATGTCGCGGGCACGCACCAGAAAAAACTTGCCCTCTTCGGTCAGGTCCATCCGCCGTGTGGTGCGGTTGATCAACGTGGTTTCGAGCTTGGCCTCAAGCCGCGAAAGTGTGCGGCTGACGCCCGAAGGTGTCTGGCCCATTTTTTCGGCGGCAGCAGAAATCGAACCGCTTTCGATGACCGAGACAAACACCTGCAACTCATCGGACCTGGCTTTCACTGTTGTCCCCTGTTCAAAAGTCAGAGGATATAGCTGTGTTGCAGGCAAAGGACAGCTTGCGGTGTACCGGGCGGCGTTTCGTTTGCTGACGAAGAGGCAGCATGTCCCTGAAAATATTGGCTCCCTATCAGCTCAGCTCAGCGATCAGAATCGAAAAAAGCCCAGCCACGGCAGAGTCAAAAACAAACAGCGCCTTTCTACCCCGATAGCCGCCACACCGCAGAACGCGACGTAAAGTGCGGGCTGAGTTCTGGCACTGATCCGGGGGCAATCGGCATGGGTGCCGATTGAGCTGCCGGGCACCGGCAGCAAGGTTCCCATGCGTGACTTCAGACAGCAAACACCTTGGCCAGGTGCGCTTCGTAGCGTTGGACGTCGCCTTCGACATTGGGCATTTTCATGACGTCGACGGCCAGAAAGGTCGGCAGCGCGGTCATGCCAAGAAACTCGTTGGCCTTGTGAAACGGGAAGTACACCGCGTCCACACCTTTGGCTTCGAAGAAGTCGGACGGGTCGTCGAAGGCTTGCTGCGGCGCGTTCCAGGTCGCGGAGATCATGTATTGCTTACTGTGCAGCAAACCACCGCTGCCGTACTTCTGCGAGGCATCGGAGCGCGTGCGTCCATCATTGGCGTACAGGCTGCCATGGCCTTCGGTGAACACTTCATCAATGTATTTCTTTACCGTCCACGGCGCGCCCATCCACCAGCCGGGCATCTGCCAGACGATGACGTCGGCCCAGAGAAACTTCTGCACCTCTTCTGCCAGGTCGTAACCGCCATCGATGAAGGTCTCCTTCACATCAAAACCTGCTCGGTCCATGAACGCCACACCGGCTTCGTGCAAGGTCGCGTTATAGCGGCCATCGGAGTGGGCGAACTGTTTACCGCCGTTCAGGAACAATACTTTTTTCATGCTGACCTCTCGATGTTCAACCCGCCGCGCCAGTGGCAAACGCGGGTGACATTCATTAATGGATGGGCCAAGCATAATGAGAAGCCGTCAGGTGAATAAGCCGAATACGGGCAAAATACATTTGCCCTAGAAGCACGAATCGATGCGCCATTGTTGACTTAAAGTAAGCGCTCACGCATTCGAGGCAGCTATCAATGAACAACCTGCACGGCTTTATCCTTCATGCCCAGACCCGCCCTGAAAAATCGGCCGAGTTCGAAGCCCTGTTCAGTGACTACGTGGCTGCCAGCCGCAGCGAGCCCGGGTGCATCGAGTACCACATGCTGCGCGATCAGCAAGACCCGACGCTGTTCATCTTCTTCGAAATCTGGGCGTCGAAGGCCCACTTGGATGTGCATTCGAACTTGCCGCACATGACGCAGTTCTTCGAGAAACGCATGGAGTACCTGACTCGCGACTTCGACATCCGGCGCATCGACATGGTCAGCCCGCCATCAGCAGGTGCAGCCCCAGCAGCCCCATCCCTATAAAAAACACGCGTTTGAACAACATGGCGCTGATGCGCTGGCGCAGCCATTGGCCGAGTACCATGCCCAGCAGCGCGGGTGCCAATGCCAACAGCGAGGCGCCCAATTCAGCCCCGCCGAGGCTGCCGCGCCAGAGCAGACCAATTGCCAGCGCCAGTGTCGAGACGGTGAACGACAAGCCCAGCGCCTGCACCAGTTGATTACGCTCAAGCCCCAACGCTTGCAGGTAAGGCACCGCCGGTATCACGAACACGCCAGTGGCCGAGGCGATGACACCGGTAATGAAACCGCACAGCGGTCCCAGCCAACGCTCGGTGCCTGACGTCACGGCAAATGTCGGTAAAAACAGACCGCTCAGCGCGTACAGCAACAAGGCCCCGCCCAGCGCCCGCGTCATCCCGTGGCCACCGCTCAGCCCCAACCAGAAAGAGCCTGCGCAGGTGCCGATGAAAATCATCGTCAACATCGGCCACAGCCGTTGCAACAGCGGCCGCAACGCCCCGCCACTTGCCAACTGCCAAAGATTGGTAAAGGTCGAGGGGATGATCAGCAACGCCGCTGCCTGCGCCGGCAACATAGCCAGCCCCAGCAAGCCCATGGCAACGGTCGGCAAGCCCAGACCGATCACACCCTTGACCGTACCGGCCAGCAGAAACGTACCGAAAACCAGCGCCGACAGGCCCCAGCCGAGCGCGTGATAGAAATCGAAGAATGTATTCATACGCCAATCATGCCTCCGCCGAGGACCCTTGAAAATCTGGCATATACTGAGCCAGCCTCAGGTACAGACAGAGGCATCTGACTCCGACGCACTGGCGAAGCCCCGTATGCATTTTGACCTGACTGATCTGCGCCTGTTTTTAAACGTGATGGACACCGGCAGCATCACAGCTGCTGCTGCACGCAGCCACCTGTCTCTGGCCTCGGCCAGCGCGCGTATCCGGGCCATGGAAGCGTCGCTGCACGCGCCTTTGCTGGAGCGTGGACGACGTGGCGTGACACCGGCGCCTGCCGGCAAGGCACTGGCCCAACATGCGCGAGTCATCCTGCAACAGGTCGAGCGCATGCAGTTTGACTTGGCCGAGTACGCCAAGGGGTTCAAGGGTCAGGTCCGGATGCTGTGCAACACCTCGACACTCAGCGAGCATCTGCCGGAGCGGCTGGCCGACTTTCTGGTGGCCCATCCCCATATCGATATCGACCTGCAGGAGCAGCCCAGCCTGCGCATTCTGCATGCCTTGCGGCACGGCACCGCCGATATCGGCATCGTGTCCGATGCCGTGGATGCCAGCGATCTGCAGACCCGTGCCTTTGGTGACGATCCACTGACGCTGGTCATGCCGTTCGACCATCCGTTGAGCGGCTCATCAACACTGAGCTTTTCCCAGACGCTGGACCATGAGTTCGTCGGCATGGCCGCCAGCAGTGCATTGGGTATCTATCTCGAAGAGCAGGCGCTGCACGCGGGAAAGCGCTTGCGTATCAGGGTGCGGGCCGAAGGGTTCGATGGCGTGTTGCGCATGGTCGCCCACGGTGCTGGCCTGGGTATCGTGCCGCAGGCAGCAGTAGATCGCTGGGCCAGGGCGCAAGGTTTTGCCGCGATCCGCCTGAGCGATGCCTGGGCCGACCGCAAACTGTTGCTGTGCGCTGCGGACTTTGCCGCCCTGCCCGGCTACGCCAGCGCATTGCTGCAAGCCTTGAGCCCTGGCGAGTAGCTTTGGGTAAGGCGAGTTGCGTTGAGTAAAGCGAGTCAGGCCTGACTGGCGTTACGCTCACGCAGGTAGGCGAGCACTTCCACCTGGTTACCCGCAAACTCGATGCGTGCAGCCTTGGCTTCACGCTGGTAGGCATACATCGGGTCGTAATACTCGCCGAGCAGGCCTTGGATCCAGCCTCGATGCAACTCGACATCCCCACTGCGCAGTTGCTGGTCGAGCGCAGCTTCCATCAGCGTCAACAGGCGCTTATGACGCTCACCACCCAAACGCTTGTGGATGTTGTTCAGACTCTGCAACAGGCGTTCGGCAAACTGGCTGAAACCGCTCTCCTCACCTTTGACGCTGATGAACTCAGCGCACAGGTTGATCACGTAATCGTTAAGGATCCGCTCGACGCGGTTCTCGAAACTGTCTTCCAGCCACACCATCGGGCAGTCCTGCATCGCCTGATGCAGCTCCAGCGGCACGTTGCAGCTGCCGACCAGCCGGCTCTCGTCTTCCAGCACGAACTGGTTGTTGCCTGCAGCCCGTTTTTTCAGCAGGTCGATGGCCAGGCGGTTTTCAAAATCGATCTGTGCCGGTTGCCCCGTGGCACGCTTGCCGAAGCTGGAGCCTCGGTGATTGGCGATACCTTCCAGGTCCAGGCTGTTGGGCAATTGCACCAGCACTTCGGTCTTGCCGGTGCCGGTCATGCCGCCCAGTACCACCAGGCCGCATTCGGTCACGGCCTCATGAAGGGTGTCGAGCAAAAAAGTGCGCATGGCCTTGTAGCCGCCCAGGATGCGCGGGTAATCGACACCGGCGTCCTTCAGCCAACGCTGGACAGTCTGCGAACGCAGGCCGCCTCGAAAGCAATACAGGTAGCCGTTGGGATTGGCTTTGGCGAACGCCAGCCACGCTTCGACGCGTGCGTCCTTGACCGGCCCGCACACCAGCTGATGACCCAGTTGAATGGCGGCGTCCTGGCCGTGCTGCTTGTAGCAGGTACCGACTTTCTGCCGCTCGATGTCGGTCATCAACGGCAGGTTGACCACCCCGGGAAACGCGCCCTTGGAAAACTCCACCGGCGCGCGGGCATCCATCATGGGCACATCGTTGAGAAACAGATTGCGGTAGTCACTGCTGTTGTCGGCCATCAGAACACCTCGACGGCGTGGGTCTGTCGCTCGACCAGTGTGCCGATCGGCGTCAACAGCAGGCCCAGTTCGGCAGCAACGGTGAGAAACTCGCTTTCGCCCTCCGGGCTGACCGCGACCAGCAAGCCGCCGCTGGTCTGTGGATCGCACAGCAAGTCACGCTGGGCATCGGTCAGCGGGGCGATTCTGTCGCCATAGCTTTCGAAGTTGCGCAACGTGCCGCCCGGCACACAGCCTTCGGCAATGTAATGCTCGACGCCCGGCAAACGCGGCACCGCGCAGTAGTCGAGCCGCGCGGTAAGACCGGCACCGTCAGCCATTTCCACCAGATGCCCCAACAGACCGAAGCCGGTGACATCGGTCATCGCATCAACGCCGGCCAGCTTGCCAAAGCGGCTGCCGGGCTTGTTCAGGGTGCACATCCAGTCACGCGCCAGACCGATGTCTTCTTCACGCAACTTCGATTTCTTTTCGGCCGTGGTCAGGATGCCGATGCCCAACGGTTTGGTCAGGTACAAGGTGCACCCGGCACGTGCCGTATCGTTGCGCTTCATGTGTTTTTTCTGCACGACGCCGGTCACCGCCAGACCGAATATCGGCTCTGGCGCGTCGATGGAATGGCCGCCGGCCAGTGGAATACCGGCGGCGTCACACACGGCGCGACCGCCACGAATCACTTCGCGGGCCACTTCGGGCGGCAGCACATTGACCGGCCAGCCAAGAATGGCGATGGCCATCAGCGGGTCACCGCCCATCGCGTAGATATCGCTGATCGCATTGGTGGCGGCGATGCGACCAAAATCAAACGGATCATCAACAATCGGCATGAAGAAATCAGTGGTCGACACCACGCCGCGCTCGTCGTCCAGTGCATAGACGGCGGCATCGTCACGCGATGCATTGCCGACCCAGAGGTTGGGGTCGAGGTTTTGCGCGCCGCTGCCAGCCAGGATCACGTCCAGCACCTTGGGGGAAATCTTGCAGCCACACCCTGCTCCGTGACTGTACTGGGTCAGGCGGATTGGCTCACTCATCGCAATTCTCTCGGTCGCTGGGAAACAGGCTGCGGAGTCTAGGGTCTGTAGCCGTTTGAGCGCAAACCGTAGTGCCGTTCGGTCATGCGCGCCGAACAACCGGTGTGCCGAACTGGTCTTTCTTGTCGCGCCTCCTATAATCGCGCGCTCCAGTACCGAATTCATCGAAGCGCGCCTGCTCGTTCAGGGACGCGTTGTCTGCTGCCTTTTCCGTCATAGACCCGGAGCACTCCATGTTCAAGCGTACCCTGGCACTCGCTGCCAGCCTTGCCCTGTCCTTTTACGCGCTGACCAGCCATGCCGCCGACACCCTGCGCGTCTCGGCGATCCCCGACGAAGCGCCTACCGAACTGCTGCGCAAGTTCAAGCCGCTGGGCGCCTATCTGGAGCAGCGCCTGGGCATTAAAGTCGAGTTCGTGCCGGTTGCTGACTACCCGGCCGTGGTCGAAGCGCTGGCCACGGATCGTCTGGACATGGCCTGGCTGGGCGGCTTCACCTTCGTGCAGGTCAACCTCAAGACCGGCAATGCACTGCCGTTGGTTCAGCGTGAGCAGGACGCCCAGTTCACCAGCAAATTCATCACCTCCGACCCGAGCGTGAAATCGCTGGCCGACCTCAAAGGCAAGACGTTCGCCTTCGGCTCGGTGTCGTCCACCTCGGGCAGCCTGATGCCTCGCTATTTCATGCTCAAGGAAGACATCAAGCCTGAGACTTTCTTCAGTCGCGTCGCTTACTCGGGCGCGCATGATGCAACTGCTGCATGGGTTCAGGCAGGCAAGGTCGATGCGGGCGTGCTGAATGCCAGTGTGTGGGACAAGCTGGTCGCCAGCGGCAAGGTCGACACCAGCAAAGTACGGGTCTTTGCAACGACTCCAACCTACTTCGATTACAACTGGACAGTACGCGGCACGCTGGACCCGGCGTTGGCGCAGAAGATCAAACAGGCATTCCTCGACCTGGACCCGGCCAACCCGGAGCAAAAGGCAATTCTCGATTTGCAGGCCGCCAGCCGCTTTATCGAGACCAGGCCTGAGAACTACAAAGGCATCGAAGAAGCTGCGCGTGCGGCCGACCTGTTGAAATGACACTGCGTCTGTCCGCCATCGATGTGCGCCACGGCAACGGCACGCTGGCGCTGCGTGGCATTGAGCTGAGCATTGCACAGGGCGAACGGGTGGCAATCATCGGGCCGTCCGGTGCGGGCAAGACAACCTTGCTCAACCTGTTGGCCAGCGCCCTGCCGCCCAGTGCCGGGCAACTGGACGTGCTGGGCGCAAACCCCTGGCAACTGTCCAGCGGGCAGCGGCAACGCCTGCGCAGCCGTATCGCATTGATTCATCAGGCCCCGCCGCTGCCACCCCGGCAGCGGGTCGTCACCGCGGTGCTGGCTGGCAAACTCGGTCAGTGGGGGCTGGGCAAAAGCCTGCTGAACCTGTTGCATCCGCTTGATGTGCCCGGTGCACGGGACGTGCTGAGCCGTCTGGACCTGGCAGACAAGCTGTTCGTTCGTTGTCAGCAGTTGTCCGGCGGCCAGTTGCAGCGGGTGGGCATTGCCCGCGCGCTGTATCAGGCACCCGAGCTTCTGCTGGCCGATGAACCGGTGTCGGCCATGGACCCGCGTCTGGCGGAGCACACGCTGGCACTGCTGTGTCAGCACGCGGTCGAGCAGCGCGTCACGCTGGTCGCCAGCCTGCATGCGGTGGAACTGGCGCTGGCGCACTTTGCGCGCATCATCGGCGTGCGAGACGGCCGGATTCATTTCGACCTGACAGCCAAGGACATCAACCAGCAGCATCTGGATACGCTGTATGCCAATGAACAGCTGAGTACGCCGCCAGCCAGCGCCAAGGCGGACATCGGCTGGACGTCTCGATGCTGAGTCGTGACCGGCGCGACCCGGCCGCAGTACCGCGTCTGTTAGTGGCGTTGCTGGCCGTTGCATTGCTCTGGCCAGGCATTCGACTGGCCGAGCTGAACCCTGCGGTTCTGCTGCAAGCGGAAAATGCCCGAACGATGGGCGGTTTTCTGGCTGACTTCTGGCCACCCGCACATTCCGCCGAGTTTCTCTCGCTGCTGCTGGACGCCACCCTGCAAACCCTGGCCATCGCCACTGCAGGCATGGCGCTGGCGATGCTGTTCGCGATACCGGCCAGCCTGCTGGCCAGCAAGGCACTATCGCTGTCGGCGGCCTCGCGCGGCGGACGTCCCGGTTGGCCGGGGCAATGCCTGCGCTGGCCGGTGCGCGGTCTGTTGATCTTCCTGCGCAGCGTGCCGGAAATCGTCTGGGCACTGTTGTTTGTTCGCGCAGTTGGCCTTGGGCCTACCGCCGGGGTGCTGGCCATCGCCATTACCTACGCAGGCATGCTCGGCAAAGTCTACGCCGAGATCTTTGAGTCAGTGGACCAGCGCCCGGCCCGCGCCCTGATGCAAGCGGGCAGCGGACGTCTGGCTGCGCTGGCCTACGGCATCCTGCCCAACGCTGCGGCGGAGCTGACCTCATATACCGTCTACCGCTGGGAATGTGCGGTGCGAGCGTCGGTGGTGATGGGTTTTGTCGGCGCGGGCGGCCTGGGTCAACAGATCGACCTGTCGATGCGCATGTTTGCCGGTGCTGAAGTGGCGAGCATGCTGCTGACCTTTCTGGTGCTGGTGCTGCTGGCCGATCAACTCAGCCGCTTGCTGCGCGGGAGGCTGACATGAGGCGCGCAGGCAACCTGCTGCTGGTGCTGGTCATCTTCGCGGCGGTCATCGGCTCGTTTGTGTACCTGGGCATCGACCTACTGACTCTCGGCAGTCACGACAGCCTGACCCAGATGGGCCGCTATGCGCTGCGGTTCATGAGCCCGGACCTGAGCAGCGGGCATTTGCAGGCGATTGGCAAGGGAGCGCTGGAAACGTTAGCCATGTCGGCACTCGGTACACTGCTGGCTGCCATCGTGGGTCTGCTGCTGGCGCTGCCTGCGGCGGGGCGATTGGGCTGGCCATTGCGCAGCGTCAGCCGCCTGCTGCTCAACGCCCTGCGCGCCATCCCTGAACTGGTATGGGCAGTGCTGATGGTGCTCGCCGCAGGGCTTGGCCCCAACGCGGGCACCCTTGCGCTGGCGTTGCACACCACTGGGGTGCTGGGCCGGTTGTTTGCCGAGGCACTGGAAAACACCGCGCCCGAACCCGCCGCAGCTATCCGCTTGCAGGGTGGCAGTGCCTGGCAGGCGTTCTGTTACGGCACGTTGCCCAATCTCTGGCCGCAGCTGCTGGCGTACACCCTGTATCGCTGGGAAAACAACATTCGCATGGCCAGTGTGCTGGGCTTTGTCGGTGCAGGCGGGCTGGGGCAGATGCTGTATTTCAGCCTCAGCCTGTTTCAGGAGGCGCAGGCCAGCACGGTCATTCTGGCAATGCTGGTGCTGGTCTTTGCGGTTGATGCGCTGAGTGGCTGGAGCCGCCACCGCTGGGTCCGTCAATGATGAATGCTGCACAAAAAAACGCCGCAGCACTGACAAACAGTGCGGCGGCGTAGTCAATCAGGCGACTCAGTAGCCCAGTGACAATCCCGTGTTGCGACGCGGGTCGTTGGCGCCGTAGAAACGGTTATTGCCCACCGGCTTGCCTTCCAGCGAAGGCGCACCGACCAGGATGGCCGCCACGTGGTTCATCGGCTGCGGGCCGGCAAATTTGTGCCCCCAGCTTTCGAGGATTTTCAGCGTGTCGGGGCTGACCGCGAACTTATCGATATTGGTCGCCTCAGGCTGCCACTGCTGATGAAAACGCGGCGCATCCACTGCCTCCTGAATGTTCATGCCGTAGTCGATGACGTTGAGCATGGTCAGCAAGGTCGCCGTGATGATGCGGCTGCCGCCCGGCGTACCGACCACCATAACGGTCTTGCCGTCCTTGGTGACAATGGTCGGGCTCATCGACGACAGTGGCGTCTTGCCCGGTGCGATGGCGTTGGCTTCGCCCTGCACCAGCCCGTACATGTTGGGCACGCCCGCCTTCACGGTGAAATCGTCCATCTCGTCATTGAGGATGACACCGGTTTTGCTGGCCATGACACCGGCACCGAACCAGTTGTTGAGGGTGTAGGTCACCGATACTGCGTTGCCCCACTTGTCGACGATCGAATAATGCGTGGTGTTGCTGCCTTCATGAGGTGCAACGCCCGGCTTGATAGCGTTGGAGTCACCCGCTTTCTGCGGCTCGATGGCGGCACGCAGCTTGGCCGCGTAATCGCGATTAAGCAGGTGCTCGACCGGGTTCTTGACGAAGTCCGGGTCGCCCAGGTAGCTGTTGCGGTCGACATACGCGTGACGCATGGCTTCGATCTGGTAGTGCATACCCTGCGCCGAGCGGAAGCCCAGCTCTTTCATCGGGTAGCCTTCGAGGATGTTCAGGACCTGGCAGATCACCACGCCGCCAGAGCTCGGTGGCGGTGCCGACACGACGTGATAGCCGCGATAATCGCACTCGACCGGCGCCAGCTCACGCGTTTTGTAATGATCAAGGTCGGCCTGGGTAATGATGCCCTTGCCCGTCTGGCTTGAATCGACCAGCGCCTTGGCGACCCAGCCCTTGTAGAACCCGTCGTTGCCTTTGCTGGATATCTCGCGCAGGGTCTTGGCCAGGTCTTTCTGCACCAGCTTCTGTCCGACTTTCATCGGTTCGCCTTTGCTGAGAAAGATCGAACCGGAGTCGGCCATATCGGCCTTGAACACATCCGTGGCGGAAGACAGCATGTCCACGTCACCCTGCTGCAACGCAAAGCCTTCCTCGGCCAGTTTGATGGCGGGGGCAATCACTTCCTGACGCTTGCGGGTGCCGTACTTGTTCAGTGCCATTTCCATGCCGGACACGGTGCCCGGTACGCCCACGGCCAGATGGCCCTTGGCGCTCAGGTCCGGGATGACATTGCCATCCTTGTCCAGATACATGTCCGCGGTGGCGGCCAATGGTGCCTTTTCCCGGAAATCGAGAAAGGTCTTGCGCCCGTCAGCGAGCTGGATGGTCATGAAACCACCCCCGCCCAGATTGCCGGCCGCCGGGTAGACCACCGCCAGCGCATAACCGACTGCAACGGCCGCATCCACGGCGTTGCCCCCTTTCTTCAGGACATCGACGCCCACGTGGGTGGCCAGATGCTGGGCGGTCACGACCATGCCGTTTTCAGCGGCAACGGGTGCCTGTGACGCAGCAAAAACAGGGGAATACGCAACGATCAGTGCCGTCGCTATCAGCGACTTGGCGAGGGGTTCGAACTTCATGGTCGGTCTCTTCTTTTTTGAGTCAGGGACGTTTGGACAGATCCTTGCCCATGCTTCGGGCAAGCGGTACTGCACTACCGCCTCAAGGCGTAACCGGCATCCTTGCGGTGGTCGAACCAGAACAAAGTAGCGGGTCGAGACGTGATTACCTAATGTAAAAATGCAGATACGCACCCGCACAGGATCGGGACGAAATAATGGCTTTTCGCTGATCTGCAACGTTCGTTACGTTAATGGGATAAGATCGCGCCACACAATGAGAATCATCCCCATAAACGTTATCAACCTGTCCGGCAGGAACATCCCGATGTGCGCTTCAATTCAGCCCCATCCTGCGCCACGTATTCTGGTCGTGGACGATCACCGCAAGATTCGCGACCCGTTGGCGGTCTATCTTCGACATCATCTGTTTGAAGTGCGCACGGCCGAGGATGCTGCAGGCATGTGGCAGTTGTTGAAGCAGCAGGCGTTCGATGTGGTGGTGCTGGATGTGATGCTGCCGGACGGCGACGGGTTCGAACTGTGCAATCGCCTGCATCGACGCGAGAACATTCCGGTCATCCTGCTCACCGCACGTGACACGTCTGCCGACCGGGTTCGCGGGCTGGACATTGGCGCAGACGACTACGTCACCAAACCGTTCGAGCCCCGCGAGCTGGTAGCGCGTATCAACAGCGTGCTGCGCAGACGCGGAAACGTCAGAACCGAGCCTGACTCAGCCGTCGTCAGCGAAGCGGTTGTCTCCACAAAACGTCTGGCATTTGCCGGCTTGAGCTTCGCCAGCAGCACCGGAACCCTGATACGTCGCGATGGCACGACGGTCAAACTCAGTACCGTGGAGAGCCGTCTGCTGGGCGTGCTGCTCGATCAACCCAACACTATCCTCAGCCGCCAGCGACTGATCGACCTGACCGCCCGCCCCGGCACTGAGGTCTACGACCGCGCCATTGATCGGCAGATCAGCCGCCTGCGGCGCAAGCTCGACGACAACCCTGTCGATCCCGAACTGCTGCGCACGATCTGGGGCGACGGCTATCTGTTGGCAGCGACTGTTACCTTGCTCAACGCATGAAAGAGCTGAACCGTCTTTGGCCGAAACGCATGACTCATCAACTGGGTCTGTTGCTGCTGCTCGCCCTGCTGGCGTCCAACGCTATCGCGATGTTGTACCTGCAACGTACCGGTGCGTTGATCCATCCCCTGTCACGTACGTTGGCCGTAGAGCGGCTGATCACGGCCTACCACGTCGCTCAGGGGCTGAGTGCCGAAGATGCATCGCGCCTGCTCAGCGCCCTGCAGACACCGGACTCGGAGCTGTGGGTGTCCCGCGACCCGATTGCCAACACGCTGGACATGCGTGCCGAAGAGCATCGGCTGGTCGCCGACCTGAGAAAACGCCTGACGCTGCCTGCCGACACCACCATTGGCATGCAACTCGAACGCATCAGCGGCGGGCCGGCGCGTGAACATGTGTTCGTGGCCGCAGGCTGGGCGCCGTTGCGGCTACGCACCAGCATCGGCCTGCCTGACGGTTCGCAGTTGAATGCCATTCAGCACCCGGCCGGTGGTTACGAATGGGGCCGCATGCTGGCGTACACCTTGCCGGTGACCACCATTCCCGTGCTGCTGATCGTGGTGTTTTTCATGCGCCGCATTGTGCAACCGGTGAAGACGCTCGCACAGGCTACCGAACGAGTCAGCCGTGGTGAATGGATACCGCCGCTGCCGCTCTCCGGTCCTCAGGAAGCCCGCGACCTGACCACCGCCTTCAACGTGATGCAGGAGCGCATCGCTCGTCATGTCGAAGGCCGCACACGCATGCTGGCCGCCATCAGCCATGACCTGAATACGCCCATCACCGAATTACGCTTGCAGATAGAGTTGCTCGAAGACGGGGCCGAGCGGAACGACATGCTCGAAAGCCTCGACGAATTGCGCGCCATGGTGCGCGAGACGCTGAATTTTGTGCGCGGCGATGCGGTACAAGAAAAGACCGTGGACATCTCGCTGACTGCCCTGCTGAATGATCTCGCCAAGCGTTACCAGAGCATGGGAACGCCGATTGGCTGGAGTGGCAGCACCGATATCCATTGCCGTTGCCGCCCGCTGGCCGTGAAGCGCGCGCTGACCAACCTCATCGACAATGCCTTGAAGCATGCCGGGGATGCGTCGGTCAGTGCATGGACAGAGCCGAATGGTGATATCCGCCTGGAAATCCTCGATCACGGCCCCGGCATCGACCAGGCCTGGCTGACTCAGGTGTTCGAACCGTTCGTGCAACTGAGCCAGACCGGCGCAGACCACACTCAGGGTGGCGGGCTTGGCCTCGGGCTGGCCATCGCCCGCGCCTGCATACAGGCTCACGGCGGCGAGCTGACCCTGGAAAATCGCCCGCCTGCGGGGTTATGCGCCGTGGTGCGGCTGCCTGCCGCCTGAATGAACCCTGCGCCGTTGACTGCGCAATTTACCCGTCAGAACCGTACCGTCGTGCTCGCCCACAGCGTGCGACCGTAATTCACCGTGCCGTAGGTTTCGTCGTCCAGACGCTTGTCCGTGAGGTTGTACAGCGCCCCGTTGAGCGAGATGTTTTTGGTCAGCTGGTACGAGCCACCGAAATCTGCCGTGGTGTAGGCCGGCGCAGCAACGTCGGCAATGGTATTGCCGTATTCCTTGCCGTAATAGTTGGCCGACGCCCACAGCTGAGCACGGTCGTTGAGCTTCCATTCGGCCCGCACGTTGGCTTTCTGCTCCGGCGTCAGCGCCAGCGGAGCACCGGCATTGGCGCCGCTTTTCTGCTCGGAATCGGTGTACGTGTAGTTGCCCTTGATCGCGACCGCAGGCGTGATATCCCAGCGTCCGTTGAGCTCTACGCCTTTGATGACAGCCTTGTCGACATTGACCCGATCCATGACGATGAAGCCGTTCCAGACCTCGGTTGTGGTCACGGTCGACAGCTTGTCCTGGAAGTCGTTGTAGAACACCGTAGCACCGGCCGACAGGTCATTGCGATTGGACCACAACGCTGACAACTCATAGTTGGTGCTGGTTTCAGGCTTGAGGTCGGGGTTGCCAAACATGACGAAACGGTTGCGACGCAGGTACGAATAACCCGGTACCACCGCGCGCACTTCCGGCGCCTTGAACCCGCGCGCGACGCCGCCCTTGAAGGTCCAGTCATCCGTGGCACGCCATACGCCGTAAACGCGTGGGCTGAAGTGCACACCGTACTCTTCGTGGTGGTCCATGCGCAGGCCAGTCGTCAGCGCGAAGGTGTCGGTCACCGACCACTCGTTCTCGGCAAACAGCGCCTTCTGCACCACTGAGAATTCATAGTCCTTGCGATCACCCAGGCCCTGGTTCCAGTCAGTGACCGTGGTGTCGTTCCATTGCAGACCGGTGGTGGTGATGTTGCGTTCGGTCGGCATCACCAGCTTGGCATCCAGCACGGTGTTTTCGACTTCCGGTTTGCGGCCCAGCACGTCGGTCTGGTCAGCACTGGCCTCACCTTCGCGGCTGGATTTTTCATGCGCCAGCGAGATGTCTGACGTTGCCCAGCCCCAGCGGCCCTGATGGGAAATCGACCAGTGATCGCGGTTGTTTTCCTGCTCACGGGTGGCCCAGTTGGCGCTGAGGCCGTCGCCATTCTTCAGCCGCGTCGCACCCGCTTCCAGCAGAATGTCGTGATCCACTGTCGGCGTGATGGACAGGCGTGCGGTCAGGTCGCGGTGATCAGCCTTGCTGAAACCGTTGGTCTGCTCGACATCATCGTCAGCCTGACGGTCCAGGTAGCGCCCCCAGACTTGCAGCCCCAGCAGGTCATCCTTGATCGGCCCGCCGAGGAAGAATTGGGTCTGGCGCGCATTGCCCTGGTCGCTGTGCTGGCGAGCCGAGTAGTCATACGTGACCGAGCCACCCCATTCCGGTGTGACCTTGCGGGTAATGATGTTGATCACGCCGCCGATGGCATCCGAACCGTAAAGCGAGGACATCGGCCCGCGCACGACTTCGATACGCTCAATGGCTTCCGCAGGCGGAATGAAGCTCTGCTCGTAGCCGCTGTTGCCATTGACCCTGGATTCGCGAGCACTCTGGCGCTTGCCATCAACCAGAATCAACGTGTAGTCGGCCGGCATGCCACGGATCGAAATATCGGTTTCATTGGCGCCGCCATTGACCGTGACACCTTCGACATCCCGTACCGCATCAGTCAGGTCGCGGAACGAGCGCTTGCGCAGCTCATCACCGGTGATAACCGTCATCGAGGCTGGCGCATCCTCCAGGTTCTGCTCGAAACCAGCAGCGGTCACTACCACATCATCGATCGACAACACATTGCCCGGCTCGATGACTTGTTCGGCCGCGTACACCTGGCTTGACGCCATGCAAACCAGTGCGAGCTTGACCATCACAGCCGCAGGCCGAAAACGAAGAGGAGAATGCATGAAGCTTCCTTACGATTCACAAGTAAAAGAGAATCGTATGCATCTGCATTCGGGAAGGTTGGACAAGGTGTGACAACAATGGCGAGCCGTCGCCCACAGACCGTCTGAAACGTGCCTGCGAGCGACTGAGTGCCGTGAATGAGCGGCGAGCGTCAGGCCTTCGGCCGATAGCCTTCGATGATTGCCGAGAAATCCTTGCCGCCATCACCGCGCAGGCTCATCGCCTGATACAACTGATGGGCAACCGCGCCCAAAATCACTGGCTGGTGCGCAGTACGTGCCGCCTCGGTCGCCAGCCCCAGGTCCTTGAGCATCAACTCGGCACCAAACCCACCGGTATAACCGCGCGACGCCGGCGCAGTTTCCACGATGCCAGGCCAGGGGTTGTAAGCCTCCGAGCTCCAGCAACGGCCGGTCGAGGTGTTGATGATGTTGGCCAACACCTCGGTATCGATGCCCAACGCATTGCCCAGCGCCATGGATTCGGAGACGCCGATCATGGAGATTGCCAACAGCATGTTGTTGCACAGCTTGGCGATTTGCCCGGTACCGACTTCACCGCAGTGGACGATATTTCGCCCCATCTGCTCCAGCACAGGCTTCAACGTTGCGAAGTGCCCGGGCGAGCCGCCGACCATGAAAGTCAGAGTGCCCGCCTGAGCACCGCCCGTGCCGCCAGACACCGGAGCATCACCTACAACCACACCTTGCAGCGCGGCGATTGCTGCGATGTCGCGGATGGTCTGCGGGTCAATGGTGCTGCAATCCAGTGCGGGCGTTCCTGGCGTGATGCCCTTGAGCACGCCGTCATCGTTCAGATAGACGCTGCGCACATGCGCCGCTGCCGGCAGCATGGTAATCACCAACTCGCTGCCTTCGACCGCCTGTCTGGGCGAATCGCTGATCTGCCCACCCAGCTCGGCGAACTCTGCCAGCACGGTCTTGTTGAGGTCGAACAGTTGCAGTTGATGCCCGGCCTTGATCAGATTGCGGGCCATGGGCGCGCCCATGTTGCCCAGGCCTATGAATGCGATTTTCATGGTGTGGCTCCGTGGCTGAACTCAGCGCAGGTTGATCGTGGTGTTCACGCCATCGTTGATGCTGTCGTCATCGAACCAGCGACTGGTGACGGTCTTGGTCTGAGTGTAGAACTGCACCACCTGTTTGCCATAAGGCCCCAGATCGCCCAGCTTGGAACCCCGCGAACCGGTAAAGCTGAAAAACGGCACCGGCACGGGGATCGGAATATTGATGCCGACCTGTCCAACATCGATCTCGCTCTGAAACTTGCGCGCCGCCGCACCACTCTGGGTGAACAGCCCCGTGCCGTTACCGAACGGATTGGCGTTGACCAGCGCAATCGCTTGATCAAGCGTGTCGACTTCGATGACGAGCAACACCGGACCAAAGATTTCCTGGGTGTAGATCTGCATGTCGGTCGTCACGCCGGAAAACAGCGTCGGCCCGACAAAGTTTCCGCCTTCGTAACCTGGCACAACGACTTCGCGACCATCCAGTTCAAGCGTCGCACCTTCACGCACGCCGCTTTCGATCAGATCGACAATGCGCTGCTTCGCCCGTCGCGAAATCACCGGCCCGATGTCCGTGCCCGGCTCGCTGCCCGCGTTGACCTTGAGCTTCTGCGCCAGCGCCTTGAGTTCCGGCAACCATTGCTTCGAGGCACCGACCAGCACCACCACAGACGTCGCCATGCAGCGCTGACCGGCGGCACCAAAACCGGCGCCAACCAGTGCATTCAGCGTTTGCACACGATTGGCGTCAGGCAGCACTACCGCGTGATTTTTGGCGCCCATCATCGCCTGCACACGCTTGCCGTGCCGACCGGCCAGGTCGTATACATGGGTGCCAACCGCCGTCGAGCCGACGAAGGAAATGGCCTTGATGTCCTTGTGCGTGCAGATCGCATCAACCACGTCTTTACCGCCATGCACCACGTTGAGCACACCCGCCGGCACGCCCGCTTCAAGCGCCAGCTCCACCAACAGCAGGGTCGACAGCGGGTCCTGTTCGGATGGCTTGAGAACGAAAGTGTTGCCGCAGGCAATCGCCATCGGGAACATCCACAGCGGGATCATGGCCGGAAAGTTGAATGGCGTGATCCCGGCGCAGACCCCGACAGGCTGGCGCAACGTGTACGTGTCGACGCCACTGGCGACGTTCTCGGCGAATTCACCCATCTGCAACGTGCCAATCGAACACGCGTGCTCGACCACTTCCAGCCCGCGGAAGATATCGCCTTCGGCATCAGCCAGCGTCTTGCCTTGTTCGGCACTCAACACAGCGGCGATACGTTTGGAGTGCTCGCGGGTCAGTGCCTGCAACTTGAGCATGATGCGCATGCGGGCGCCGATGGGCGTGTCGCGCCAGGAAAGATAGGCCTGCTGCGCAGCCGCGACTGCTGCGTCCACTTCACTGGCGGTGGCAAAGGGCACTTGCGCCAGAATTTCCTGGGTGGCGGGGTTCACGACGTCTCGCCACTCGCTACTTTGCGAGTCGACCCATTCGCCCGCAATCAGCAATTTGACCCGTGCCACTTGTGTGTTGTTGTTATTCAGCGAGGCATTCATTTGGACCGTTCTCCGTTCAGGCAAACCCACCAGCCAAGTCAGCTGGGCAGAGGTCTGCACAGGGCTCATCACAGGGGTTGGTCAGAGCACGTGCTATGGAGTATAGATGTGCAAACTTCTAACAAGAACGCACATAAAAGCAGGCTCAACATGCAAAAAAACATCACATCCCTGGAACTGTTGAACTGGGATGACTTGAAGTTTTTCCTCGAAGTGGCACGCACCCGCAAAGTCAGCAGCGCCGCCAAACGCTTGGCAGTCGATTACACCACCGTGTCGCGGCGGATCAATTCGCTGGAAACTTCGCTCGGCACATTGCTGTTTGAAAAGTCGCGCAACAACGGCTTCATCATGACCGCCGAGGGCCAACGTTTACTGGGCTATGCAGAGTCAATCGAAAGCACCCTGCATCAAGCGTTCGAACAGGTTTCAGGGTCGAGTGTCGCCTTGTCCGGGCACATTCGCATGGGCTGCACCGAGGGTTTCGGCAGCTTCTTCATTACTCCGCAGCTGAGCCATTTTCTGGATGCCTACCCAAGCATTTCCGTCGATATCCTGCCGTTGCCGCACTTCATCAGCCTCTCCAAGCGCGAGGCGGATATCGTCATTGCTCTGGAGCGCCCGGAACATGGTCCCTACGTGTGCTGCAAGCTCTGCGACTACAGCCTGCGCCTTTATGCAACCCGGGACTATCTGGACAACCACGCGCCAATTGAGCGCAAGGAAGACCTCGCCGATCGCGTGTTCGTCAGCTATGTCGACGACCTGGCGTTCAGCTCGGAGCTGCTGTACCTGAGCAACCTGCTGCCCAATGCCCAGGCACAACTGCGCAGCACCAGCGTGATCGCTCAATACACCGCCGCACTACAAGGCCGAGCGCTGGCCATACTGCCGTGCTTCCTCGCCGCGCAAGACCCCAGGTTGCTGCCGGTACTCAGAGATGAAGTGAACATCACTCGGCAGTTCTGGATGTATTGCCGCGAGGACCTGAGAAAGCTGAAGAGGGTTACGTTGCTGTGGGATTACATTCGGGAGGTGACGGAGTTGAATCGGGGGTTGTTGGTGGGGGAAAACCGCGCTATTCGCTTCCTTCAGTGACAGATTTTCAAGGGGTCAGGTGACCGTATCGTAGCGGGGCAGACCGGAGTTGGCCAAGGGTTTGTGACAGCTCTTGGTACAGGACTTGTGACACTGAAAGCACTTCAAGGCCCTCCCTAATAGCGTGAGCGGGAGCGCAATCGAATCCCACACACAAACCTGTGGTATGCATCACTCTCCCGCCTCTTGAAGAAGCCAAAGCTGCGCCCTGATCTCATTCCGAAATCACTAACAAGCTGTTAATCTTCGGCAGGGTGGCGAGGGAAGCAATTATTCATCGCTAAGCGCATTGCACGCCATGCCCAGAATCTGCACCCTTGGTGGGCTACCGGCATACTCGTTTGCCTCTGACATCCTGCCGCTCAAGCACGGCATCTACGTCGATGCATCGCAATCATGCAAGAATCCGGCGAACGCAGGGATCAGGCAGTATGACGGTGCGGGCTTGAATACGGCGTATACACACGGCTGCGTCTTACAAGTGCGCGCCAAGAAAGGAACGACTTATCCGGTGGCCCAACGTTGTATAAACGCTGGCACCGGGCAGGCACCCTTTGTAGATGAGCAGATGGACGTCTCAGTGGTGAATGAAGATAAATGCCTATTCAAGAAGGGCAAAACCACTACTCCTTTCAACTACTGCTCGCCTGACGCAGTACCATCCCAGCTGGAGGTTAAAATGGTAAAAGGTGTTAATCATGTAGGCTTTTCTGTCACGAACATCAAGAGTTCGGTGGAGTTCTGGACGCAGGTGCTTGGAGGATCACTGTTACGCGAGGGTAATATGTCCGGACCTATTATTGATGAGGTTACCGGAGCGAGGGGGGCTGATGTTAAAATGGCTTTAATCGGCCTTGTTGGTACTAAAATTGAGTTATTGCAATACAATAACATTGAACTACCTGACAAACCTTCCCCGCCTTACATACCGGGGTATGCTCATCTTGCCCTCAACGTTAATGATCTCGATGGGCTTTTGAAAAAAGCCTCGGTCTACGGTTGGAAGACTCCAGGCGAACCTCAGACGATATCATCAGGGCCGTTACAGGGAACCAGAGTAATTTACTTGCAAAGCCCGGATGGTCAGACGCTTGAATTGATGGAAGAAAGTAAGCCATAGGCAACCACGTCAGTGGATCGTCGGCTAGCGTGCCCAAAGACTCGCTGGTCGGTGCTAACCGGAGCGACAAGTTGCCCCCCGTCCACTACCGACTCCATGATCAACGGAAAAATCCGGTGACACTACATCTGGTGTCGCCGAACAGTTGATTGAACACGATGTATGGTGTTTAAGGGTATGCGTCCGGCCAAGTCATCTAGTCACGCTTGTTCGCTGATCATTGCGCCGTGGAGAGATCAACCGCTTTCTCTAGGACTGCCTGTAACATCTTCTCCGATGATTGTCCCTTGCTGAAGCTTTTCTCTAAATACTCCTCGGTAGATTTATTGATGAGAGTGAGCGGTCCCGATTGCTCCATCTGCTCTTGATAAAGACTTTCGATACTGTTCCTGAAGCCTTCAGGGTATGCCGACCTCTCAACAGCAGGCAGTTCATCGAAATAGTCCATGATGCCCTTGAATACCTCACTGTTGTCGCCTCCATTCGTTATTTTGGCGTACAACTTGGAAAAGTATGCTTCGTCCTGCTTGCTAAGCGCCCCATAAGCGGCATAGCGCTCGGCATCGGTATAAGTTTCCGAGTCATCGTAAACAATCGCGCTCAGGTCGTTTCGCGCCATGCCTTCAAACGGATTAGGAAGATTTTTAGGTGGCACTTGAGAGAGGCCAATAGCGTAATCCAATGACTTCTGGCCTAACGTTAAACGATCAGGGTCATCCGTTTTGGGCAGCATATCTTCCTTGTTGTAATTCCCGCCAGAAATACGCTGCCCGAAATTATAAATATCCTTCTGCCCTTTCGCATACATTCCTTTCAAATCGCTTTCGGACATAGATTCTTGTCGCTCGCCAGAGCTGCTTAGAATATAAAGTGCCCGTGCAGAACTGGATATTGAAACGGTTTCCGCTGTACTCGACGGGATGTTATCCGAAGAAGAACCAGCAGAACTCTCCGAGCGAAAGACTTCTTGCGAAGAGACCTTTGCGGGAGTGCCCGCCTGATAAGCTTTAATTGAGATATCCATTGTAATAGTCCAAAAGTTTGATAATGAAGCATAGCTATTCCCCGCCAGGATGCCCAGAAATCTCCAGACAAGCCCTCAAATGCTCTGAAATACGCCTGACCACCTGCCCGCCATACCCATGAGCCAGCTCGCACATCTGACGTTGGGCGTACCCTCCGGGGAGACACAACGATAATGAGTTTCCAGCACTCGATAGGAGAAACCGACTGGTCCGAAAGCAGCTGATGCGTATGGGGCGAGTTGCGCGATTAACACTGAAAACCGGTCATGAATTGAACAACCCTGTAAGCATTCCCGCAATGGTCTCAACAGATACGCCAGAGCCATAAACATCGAAAGTAATCCTCCCCGTGGCATGACCCATCACTGCTTGGGCATGCGTGGTGGGAACTCCTTGGACCTGCATCAGCGAAGCAAGCGAGTGACGCAAAGAATGAAACACCAAACCACGTTCACAGGAATCTCCAAGGGCGGCAGGGATAGCCTGTTGATTAGCCCATTCGCCTGCTGGTCTGTAACCGATTTGCGCCAATGACTCTGACCCACTGAGCTTGCACGCTTCGACATACCTCATGAAAGCTGCAAGGTCGAATCCATAAGCGCCATCCGTTAAAGGCACCATCCGTTCACTGCGTTTATTCTTGATGGATTTCCCTTCACCTATCTCATTGATGTGAATGGCTGTAATCCCTGACGCAAGGGTATGTGAGTTTCCTGGAATCATGACCTTGAACACACTCGACGCGCTAAAGACGGAGGTGTGCAGGAACTGCGCAGTGACTTGAGTCATTCCTGAGCCTTCCCGCTGTATCAAGGCCTCGTCGAACGCTGCGCAGGCTTTCGTCGAACTGCGCAACAGATTGCGCAGTTCTGGCTACAAGATGTGCGCCCTGAGCCTTCACATCCGCTCTGCCCGCTGATTTACGGGGATAAACATGAGCTGGCACTGTTCTTGTTATCTCCGTTGCGTTCAACGGGCGTGCTTGCCCGTTCCTACGCAGGGGATCCGGGATGTTTGCAGCTGCCAATCAGGCTCATTTCAGCCTGAGCCTTGAAGGCATTGATCACGACTTTCAGGTCCTCGCGTTCACCGGCAACGAAGCCATCAGCCAGCCATTCAGCTTCGTCGTTGATCTGGTCAGCGAGCGGCCGTCGATGGACCTCGAAAGCCTGTTGCAGCGCCCCGCCTTCCTGCAGTTCACGCCAGAAGGCGGCGGCATTCACGGGCTGATCGACCGCATCGCTCAAGGTGATTCCGGCACGCGGCTGACCCATTACTCGATCACCCTGCGCCCGCATCTGGCCCGGCTGGCCCATCGCAGCAACCAGCGTATTTTTCAGCACCGCAGCGTGCCGAAGATCATCGTTCAGGTGCTGGAAGAACACGGGCTGCTGTCCACGGCCTATCGCTTTCATCTCGGCACCGAATACCCCGAGCGCGATTACTGCGTGCAGTACGACGAGTCAGACCTGCACTTCATCCAGCGTCTGTGCGAAGAAGAAGGCCTGCATTATCACTTCGAGCACAGTGCCGCCGCGCATCAACTGGTGTTCGGTGACGACCAGACGGTGTTCCCGAAACTGGAGCCGGTCGCCTATCACCCCGACAGCGCGCTGGTGGCTGAAACGCCTGTGATCAAGCGTTTCAATCTGCGCCTGGAAACCCGCCCCAGCCGCATCACCCGCCGCGACTATCACTTCGAAAAACCGCGCCTGACCATGGAAGGCGCCGCCAAAGGCGAGGCCAGGCCAGACCTGGAAGACTACGACTACCCCGGCCGCTTCACGCACCGTGATCGCGGTGTGCATTTGGCCAAACGCGCACTGGAGCGCCATCGTCATGACTACCGGCTGGCTGAAGGTCGCGGCGATCAGCCACGACTGGTCAGCGGGCATTTTCTGCCGCTGAGCGAGCACCCCAATCCAGGCTGGAATGACCTGTGGCTGCTGACTGATGTGCAGCATGAAGGCCGCCAGCCGCAGGTGCTGGAAGAGTCGTTGGCGCACGATCAACGCAGCAATGACGGGTTTCAGCAGGGCTACCGCAATACCTTTGTCGCCACGCCGTGGGACGCCTGTTTTCGGCCGGCTTTACAGCATCCCAAACCCCGCGTGCTCGGCAGCCAGACTGCGGTGGTCACAGGTCCTGCGGATCAGGAAATCCACTGCGACCGTCACGGCCGGGTCAAGGTGCAGTTCCACTGGGATCGCGAAGGCCAGGGCAACGAGCACAGCAGTTGCTGGCTGCGCGTCTCGTCCAGTTGGGCCGGTGATCGCTACGGCGGCATGGTCATCCCGCGTATTGGCATGGAAGTGCTGGTGACCTTTCTTGAAGGCGACCCCGATCAACCGCTGATCACCGGCTGCCTGTACCACGCCGAGCATGTTCCACCTTACGAACTGCCCGCGAACAAAACCCGTAGCGTGTTCAAGACCCTCAGCAGCCCCGGCGGCAAGGGCTCCAACGAACTGCGCATTGAAGACCGGGCCGGTCAGGAACAGATCTACCTGCATGCCCAGCGCGACTGGGACCAGAACATCGAGTATGACCAGAAAATCCGCATCGGCTACGAGCGCCATGACCGGGTCGAGGCCAACAGCTACAGCGAGTTCAAGGCACAGGAACACCGCACCGTCGACGGTGATCGGCTGACCGAGGCCAAGGCTGATGATCATCTGAGCGTAGGCGGGACGCGGCATATCAAGGTGGGGGAAGCCCTGCTGGCAGACGCTGGGAGAGAGATTCATTTCAAGGCAGGCGATAAGGTGGTGATCGAAGCGGGCATGGAAATCACCGTCAAGGTGGGCGGCAGCTTTTTCAAGATCGATCCCGGCGGCGTCACGTTGACTGGGCCTCAGGTGAAGCTCAATTCGGGAGGCAAACCCTCTGCCGGAACCGGATCTACCCCGTTGCTGCCAGGGCTTTTAAAAGAGGCCGCGAAAGACATCGCGGGCAAGCTGTTGAAGCAGCGGCTGAGTGAGCAGATGCCGGTCACCGAGCTCTGTCAAAAACCTGAAAATGGCACACCGATGGATTGTCCTTTGACTGATTGCCGGTGTCGCAAAGCACTGGACACTGGGGGCAAGCCATGAGCACCTCCCTGCTGCTGGAGCGCACAGGTTCGCTGCTCGAGTCGCTGTACAAGTTGCTCCCCGACCCTAGGCCAAAATCGCTGTTCGACAACACCGAGCTGGCTGCACACAGGGAGCAAGGGCCGCTGTGGCTGGACGCATCCGACAACGCGATCTTGCTGGACGCTGTGAACAAGCAACCCGAACGCTGGCCGGGTTTGGTGATTGAAAGCCCCGCACCAGATGACACCCTGCTCGCACACCTCCGACACCTGTTGATCGTCAACTTCGACGGTGCACGTCGAGGCGTGCTGCGCTATTCAAACCCTGTCACCGCCAGCTACTTCTTCACCAGCGATTCAGACCACCCGAACGCATCCTGGCTGGGTCCCATTTCCCGGCTGTCGTGGTACGGCGGGACCTGGGCGGATATTGCACAAAACAATCAGCGCTGGCTGCACCTGGACAATCCACACGCAGCACAGTGGACGCCTCCCGCCCCGCCCAATCCGCCACGCCTGAGCCCGGCCCATGAGCAGGCGCTGGGTCGCCAGGAGCAAGAACGGTTTGCCTTCGAGTGGTGGAAAAGACAGACCGGTACGTCCTTTCCTCAGGCCCTCGATTATCTGGACGAAGGCATGGTTCACGGCTTCGCCGAAGCCCCGTCACTGATGAATCGCTACCTCACGCTGCGTGCACAGCACCCCGTATCTCAACCACCGACCTTTCGGCTCAATAGCCATGGAGAACAACGCTTGCACGCCTTGCAAAAACTGCTGCAAACCATCTGCACCGAGTCCACCCAATGAGAATCGGAAGCCTGAGTGCCGGGCCATGCTGCGAAATCGACAAGTTCATCGTTCAGGTCGTCGGCAAGGATCATGACGACAGCCAGAAACTCGTCCTCACCTGCCCGGATGGCTCAACTGTTTATCGTTCCGAACCCGAGACGCTGGAGCACGAACGGTTCAGTTGTCTGCTGGAAGTCTGGGACCACGTGGCCGGTGCGCAGCTGCATCTGGACATTGCAACGGTCGACGGCGCGCCGCTTAGGCTGCCCCTATTGAGCGACACGCACGTGACGCCTCGCCAGATCGGCGCGCAGTTCAATCAGCTGGTGCCGGTGCTGCCGTTCGTATCACTGCCCGGTTCAAAGACCGTCTACGACCTCGGCACGCCCGTGCTGGCCCGCGCCGGTTACGTGTATGTGTTTTATCGCCAGACACTCTGGCGCGAGCTTGAGGTGCGAGTCACCGAGACAGGTACCACCTACCACGACATTGACGTGGCCGCGCATCGCAGTGAGGACGGCTTTTCAAACGACGAGCGCCCTGCGCGCGGAGTGGCACTTGATGACATCTGGCTGCCTGCACGATGGAACAACAACCGCCTGCAGGACCTGCAGCTGTGCTTTTCCGAGATACAGCTCAGCGCGC
>Ga0265798_10000664_pt1 | contig 55837 bp, 70 predicted proteins | sample P3T30metagenome_FD_192430 | JGI IMG/M metagenome (GOLD analysis project Ga0265798, IMG submission 192430) | Plant litter microbial communities from East Loma Ridge, Irvine, California - P3 T30 | ecosystem: Environmental > Terrestrial > Plant litter > Unclassified | place: USA: California... | reverse complement strand
GCGCGGTCACGTGAGGCTTCCTTTCCGTTTGGAAATTGCGGTTCGACTTTGACGAGTTGATGTGCAAGTGGAACTCCGACCGCGGTCTTCGAATACCTTACTTCTCCTCCCGAGAGAACCAAAAAGAATGATGTTGTACTGCAAGGTTTGTAAAGTACGACGCTTGTAGATCTGGTGATTTTGGCCGCGCTTACTCCTTACGATCTGTCGAGTATTCAAAACTCGCACGAGTCATCACGTCTAGCGACAACACAAATGATGTGTACGCCTACGAAAAAGAAAGCGAAAGAGACGATGGATAAATAACCACCCAGCATCAAATCAATAATGGAAACGCGCCCGAACTGACTCTGTTCAATCAAAATCCGTGATCTGGTCTCGACCCCAACACTAACCCTGAAGATCACATTCCGACATCGTTGACGCCGATAGTAGACACTGTAAAATCTACTGATATCACTTGTGAACCTGAAGAGGGAGAGGGAGAGAGGGAGAGAGAGACGAGGTGTGTGTATGCGTATACATATGTAAAATCATGTGCTACCTACCAAATTCGGCAGTCAGTCGATCATCACGGAGTATCGTTACCGAAATATCGATACACGGTTGTGTCTTCTATTAAAAGCCTTAATGTATCACAGGGCATTGACCCAACACCATAGAGTACAGATTCTCACACACGAAGGAAATGTGATCAGTTAGTTGGGGGAAAAAAAAGTGGTAGAAATAGTCGTCAGCTTCTTCATCAAGAAGTCTACATGAATAATAAAAGCTATTCTGAAATTCGGATTTTTTTTTTCAAATCCGGAAGAGAAAGATGGAAACTAGCGAGTTGGTAGTCATGGGAAAGAAAAAAAAAAACACCAACTAGAAACACCACAGAAAACGGACATCATTGCACACTCAGCACTCGGGAGCAGGAGGTCCAGGCGGAGCCGGGCACCTGCGTCCAGGAGGCATGGGTGCACCGTGGCCGGGCGCCTGGTCAGAGCGTCCGTTGGAACCGGGCTTCGGCTTGCTCATGTCCGCCTTGATCCAGTCGGCCGCGCGCTCAGCAACAGCGTAGACCAGACTCTGCATGTTGGCTCTCGGGAGGAGGGGGAAGACACTGGCGTCGACGATCCTCAGCTTCTCGACACCATAGACCTTGAGCTTCGCGTCGACGACGCCGCCTTTTTCCTTGGGCAGCATCGAGCAGGTGCCGACGGGGTGGTACTCGGTCTGCAGCAGCCGCTTGATCTCGCTCTCGACGTTGTCGGGCGTGAGCTTGGTGTACTCGTGCTGCAGGGCGGTGCCGTTGTCGACGAGGAGGTCGGACAAGGGCGCTGTCACGGCCAGGCTGTTCTGGATGTGCAGGGCGATCTGCGAGAGGATCTTGATGTCGGCCGGGTGCTCGAGGTAGTGGGGGTCGATGAGGGGGTAGTCGGCGGCGTTGGAGGAGGTGATGTGCACGGTGCCGCGCGAGAAGGGGTGCTCGAGCACGCCCAGGATGGTGAAGTAGTTTCCAGGGATTGAGGGGGCGAAGAGCTTGGTGGTGTCGTTGGCGAACTCGGGGTTCATGCCGCTGGCGGTGTTCATGTGTTGTGCGATGGCTTCCTTGGGGTCGAAGAGGTTGCGCTTGACGATCGAGAACTGTTCCTCGAGGCCGACGGTGCTGGAAGAAAAGTCCATTGCGTCGATCTCCGACTTGAAAGAGGCGTACTCGGTGGCATCGGGGATGATCTGGGAGGCAGAAAGAAGTGCGCCTCCGAGTGCGACCTGAGCCAAGGGTCCGCTGGCATCGGCGAGGTACTGGTCGTAGGCCTCGTTGAAGAAAGTCTCGTTGACAAGATCGTCCAAAGTGTGGATGCCGGGGTTCACCTTGAAGCCGAGCGGCATGTAGCAGTGGTCTTGAAGGTTCTCTCCGACATGAGGGTTGGAAAGAACGACATCGATGCCCGCGGCAGCGAGAACCTCCTCAGAACCGATACCCGAGAGCTCGAGGATTTGTGGTGAGCCGTAGCTACCAGCACTGAGGACGACCTCCTCCTTGGCCTCGACAGTGTAGACAGAGCCGTCCTTGGTGAAGCTTACACCGGAGGCAGCAGGAATGGGCTTAGTCGTATCGAAGATGACCTTGTTGACAAGAGCGCCGGTGTACACCTTTAGGTTGGGACGGTCTGCGGCCGACTTGAGGTAGGTGGTAGCGGCATAGCTGCGAGAGTTGGTATCGGGGTTGACGTTGGTAAGGATGTTGTAACCTCCAAGGGCAAGGCCGTCCTTGGGATCGGAAGAGATACCAAGGCCCAGGGCGTCGTAAGTGCGTGGCCAAGCTTCATCGAATGGCGTAGCGAAGCCTTCGTGTGGGAAGCCGTTGTGGATCAGTCCTTCAACTCCGTGAAGCTGAGGATCCACATACGAGATGTTCAAGTCTGCCGTGACGGATGCAGGGGCGGCAGTGAAGTTCTCGGACTTGAGGTAGTACGGGAAGATCTCATCCCAGGACCAGCCATCGTTGCCGAGCGAACCCCAGTCGTTGATGTTCTGCTGCGAAGCATGAGTGAAAGCAAGGTAGTTGATCGCACTCGAGCCTCCCAACTGCTTTCCGCGAGGATGGCCAATGACCCTGTCGTTCACACTAGACTGGGGAGTCGTGGTGTAGATCCAATCGTAGTCAGGGTTTCCGTAGAGCGCAGTGAGCAGGCCCGGGGCCAGAACGGTAGGGTCGTCTGTTCGGTCCTCACCAGCCTCGAGGACCGCAACAGAGACGGTCGGGACCTCCGTGAGGCGTGCCGCGAGCGTAAGACCAGCTGTGCCACCGCCGCAGATGACCTAAGAAGTCAAAGTTAGTGGAGTTTCAGTAGATCTCGGGTATCGTGAAACACTTACATAGTCGTAGCTGCCCAATGCAATAGCGGTCGTCATCTCGAAGGTTTCCTGGTACAGTTGCTGTGCCTGGAAAAGTGAGTAAGATTGAGATGATGCAGGATCAAAATGCAAGTGGGCATTCGTGAGTGAGATAAGTAGTCTCGCGGGCGTACAGGCCTGGGTCTTGATTCAAGTAGGCAGGTAGTTGTAATTCGCGTGCCCGCCGACCACACGTAGGCACGAGGCGGATCTGTGCATTGTGGTGAACTGTCTCGGCAATCACCGCTGGTGCAACTAGAAGAACGCAATGTGGCTAGCGCTGTGAGTTGATCTGGACCCTAGAAATATGCGGAAAAACGTGCAGATGCCACGGATGCGTATGCACGGTATGTAACCGGCAAGTGCAAATGCAAGAGTATCCAGCCCTCGGTGGACCACTGCAAGATTGACGAGATTGACGAGATTGTTCCTTAGCATCGGCCGTGCGATGGAACATTATGCCGGCTGTTGTTTAGTCTAGTTTGTTCACGTTTTTTCCAATAGACCGGGACGGTCGTTTGAGCAGCCCTCGTTGCCCCCGCCGTGTATAGTTGCGGGCCAGAAGAAGCATCGTGGCGTAGTCGTAGGATGCTAACATTTAATTAGAATAATGTCAATGTAACCTCGGCGGCGGAGAAATGCTTGCATAGTGGATGTGGGAGGGAGGGAGCGGAGCGGACACGGTTCTGGATTGGGAGTAGTCGTTGATCATGCTACGACTTTTGTCAGGAAGATCACGAAATATGTCTCTGAATCTCCACATGTCGTTACCAGTTGACATTTTGACAGGGCCCACGTTTGGGGTTGACCCGGTACCATACTTTCCATGCCACACGCAATTGCAAGGCTGATATGACAACAATCACACATCGCAAACGATCGATCCCTCGACCCTCTGTCTGTATCCTATTCTGTCACAGAGCGCAGCACGCTACTGTCAACAGATCGGTAATTGTCAACCCAAGGGGCTCGTCATGCACTTCAATGAATCGTGCAGCGCGTGCCCTCTGAGGTCTTGCGAATGCCCTACGGTCTAGACGCCACAACCGCCCACACGCGCGCGCCTCTCGTTCACGCACCGCCCAACCTCGCCAATTATGCGAACCCGGGTGCGAGCCCCGGAGCGTATCGCCGTACGCAAGCAGTAGTTGCAGGAAAAGGCATCTGCAACGACTCCCGCGCGAATCAAGCACCGGTGAGGCCTCCCACCGGTTCCCACCCCCCCTGCATCCTCCATGTCGTGGAACGTGTCGTGGAACACAGGGCATGGCTTCCGTGCATGTGCGATTATGCAAGACTGAAGATCTTCCCACGGCACATCTCCCGCACACGATCCCCCCCGGTAGATCTTTACGGTAATCGCGTCAGCCCCGCCGCCGCCTGTCAGGTTGTGATGAGGAAAATTCAATCGCCCTCAAGGATCCATCGCCAAGGCGATGCTTGGGTGTAGGTTCTGTCAGGTAACGTGGATGGGTGTGCGAAGGAGCGTTACTTGTGACCTGTCAATGGGTGAAAGTCAATGATGCGTGTGTCGAAACTTGCAAGTCTGTGATATTTTATTGCAGTGAACATCTTAAATCAATGGGACATTTGATGGGTTTCGCAGTGTGTTAGATATTACATAGTGGATTAAATTGTGATCTGGTGATCTGGGTATCATCAACTCTTCGACTTCCTCGCCTTGTACTCCTCCTCCCACCTGAACTCCACCGTCTGATACACCGCATTGCGACTCAACGAGCTCTGGCTTCCCGTCTCGTCTGCATCGGCCCCGAAATCTCTGCTAGCCATGTCGCTCTCCCTCTTGCCGCAGCACACTGTCTGCAGTTCTTCTGTTGATTCGCGGTCCGCATGCCACTTGGTCGGGGACGCGACCTTCTCCTTGAGCTTCGGGCTGCGGATCTGCGAGTCTTGGTTTTGCGAACCCTTGAATTGTACGTTTTTAAAGTTGCCCGATCGGTCTTTGGAGTTGCCGCTCCTCGAATTGTCCATAAGTTCGATATCGCGATCGGCGACGCGGAGGTCGATCTGGCCGGTGGAGAAATCTACGATGAGACTGTTGATTCGGGGCAGAGTTGCGTGGAAAGTCGAGAGATGGATCACGACGCTGTAAATTTTGATTAGCAACAGGAAGTCATAGCGATGGTTGGTTCGCTTACATGTTGAACACCCAAGGGGTAACCTGCGACCAAGTATTGTCATCGTTGTCCATGTTGAATGCATAGACGATGAGTTGCGCGACCGACACAAAGCAGACGAATATTCTCAGGCCGAAGAGAGTAATGGGGATAATCCGTGACTTGGTTGATCCTTGCAAGCTCCAGAAACGGGGTGCCATCCAGAAAGACAGCAGGCCATCCGAGATGATGTTGAGGATGATGCTCGGATACTGCAGGCCGCCGGAAAGACACTGCTCGGGTGTGAAGGCGACATGTCCACCGCACTGGAAAGACTGTACGAGAATGGCGAAGACAGCCCAGACGCCGATGCATCCGTAAAGGAAAAGCATGCCTTTCGAGGCTTGTTGGGGCGCGATGCGCTGATATAGCAAGACAATGGAGATCTTTGCACCTAGCATGGCGAAGAGGCCAAGAAGAGATGCTGCGAACGAGATCTAGGAAGCATCAGTGATCGCCCATTTATACTATGTTGATAGATGACTGACCTTGTAGTATTCGAGGATGAGAGATGCATCAAGGCTCTCCAGACGTCTCCCGAGACCTACGTTGACGGCTCGTTCGCAAAGAACACTGACCATCAACGACATGAGCTGGAATTGTCTATCAGCGGAAAATCTTCGTCAAAATCGACTGATGGAGTACTGACCGCTCCACTAAAGTAGCCAACATCGTCTCGGTGGAAGCCTTGCTTGTGAATGACAGTGATGGCAGTCCTCGCTCCCGCCGCCACCAGTGTGAAGCCTGCAAAACACCATGCCACGACAACGACGATCGCACCGTGGTCGGTGGGGGTCAGTGCCACCAAAGGTGGTAACGCATTGGAAGGCATGACGCCGAGCTGAGGGAAGTCTGTTCTGCGAAGTGAACGACTGGAGAGCGACCTGGCCTACATAGATGTAGGTATACCAGGGATACGGGACCGACAGGGTCACGGACTCGGCGACATAGTATGGTCGAGGTCAAAGATGGGTTCGTCAAAGTAGAAGGTAGGGCTGATACGGGCAGTCGGTCGAAGGAGACACCCTCCACGGCGGCCTTGCCCATTCCGGCCGTGAGGAAAACAGGCTGAAGATGCGGACGGGTTGGGCGGGTTGACATGACTTCGGTTAGATACCTCACGCTACGTGTCAGGGACACGGGACACACGTTTATGGCGTTGAACTCAGTCCTTCGCGTCGGAGGGCGTTGATACGGAGATGTTATCGGAGGCAGATACGCCAATCTGACTGGCTCGCCAGTGAGAGACCCGTTCAACAGGGTTCATTCCTTCGCTTCCCGATGGTCCCTAGTGCCACGTGCTGACTCGTGGTCGAGTGGAGCCCTACATGAGACACTCCACGTCAGCATCACCATGATCGTTACCACTTTCTCTGCAACCCGACGGTTTGGTCACCACGAAGACCAGCCTTTCCAATTCGAGGCTCCTCAGCGCCGGAAGAGATGAGAATCCGTCTATAGTATACTGTTGACTTGTGCCATCCTCCTCTCCGCGGCGTCTCTCAGCCCTACCTCGGCTTCACTTTCTTGTTTCCTCAACCAACTATTTCGTAGACACTTGTTCCAACATGGCATCGTCGCGAGTAGAGCAGAGCCCCTTCGGTCGGCCCTTGCCACTAAGAAACCTACGGCTAGACCCTGCTGCTTGGGCCTCGACGAAGGGCTGAGACAGATGGAGCCTCACACTTCCATCGTCCCGGTCGTGCCTTGGAATATATATGTCTACTGGCTGTCGTCGGGCTGATCCCGCAATTTACCCCCATCAAAGCTATCATGGCCGGCAACAAGACTTTCCAGATGATGGCCGAGCCTACATCGGCCCAGTCTTCGACTGACGACCTACGGCAACGGAATGTCAATCGAGAGAAGACCATCGGCAACACCGGAGACTATTCTCGTGACGGCGAAAACTCAGGCAGCGGCCAGGACAGACTCGATCGCTACCTATCATCAAAACCGATCGTGGCGTTCGGTCTCACGCTGCAAGCCTCATGGGAAGCCATCGCCATCTCCTTCCAATCGGTCCTGGTCAACGGCGGGCCTTCGACCCTCGTCTACGGCATGATCCTCAGCATCTTCGGCTCCACAGCCATGGCAGCGACTCTCGCAGAACTAGCATCGATGAAGCCTTGCGTCGGAGCGCAGTACAGATGGACCGCCATGCTGGCGCCGCGAGGCACCGATCCGCGCTTCTGGGGCTTCATTCAAGGCTACCTGACCGTCTTCGCTTGGAACTTTGCGTGCGCTCTGAACCCGTTCCTCATGGGCGGCATGATCCAGGGCTGCATCACGTTGTGCGACCCGTCGTATGTCCCGCAAGGCTGGCACAACATGCTGCTGTCGTGGGCTTCGATGGCGCTCCCCATCTTCTGTAACGTCTACGCGAGGAGGATCCTCGCGCCGCTTGAGATTGCGGCGGCCATCTTGCACGTCCTTGGCTTCATAGTGTTTGTCGTTGTTCTGGTCGTCATGGCGAGACGAAGCACGGCGGACTTTGTCTTCGAGACCGCCTTCTACGGCCTGAGTGGGTGGGAGAACAAGGGCGTGCAGTGGAGCATTGGCTTGTTGGCGGTCATCTTCCCCATTGGCGGATACGACTCCATCCTTCACATGGCCGATGAAGTCAAGGATGCTCCGAGGAAGATTCCTCTTGCTATGGTTTGGGCTACCATCACCAGCGGAATTATCGGTTTCGCCTTCATCATTGTCCTTCTCTTCTGTCTTGGGTATGTCATCTTTCCAGCCTCGCCATTCCATTCCAACACCTGCTAATCCCCATCCAGCGATCTCGACAAGGTCACCAACACACCCACCATGTACCCCATCATCGAAGTCCTGTACGAAGCAACCGGCTCCAAAGCCGGCACCGTTTTCATGATGATGATCATCTACTTTGTCATCGGCTGTTCGCAGTTCAACATCCTCGCCTCCGTCTCCCGGCTGACATGGTATGTTTTTGTCTTCCCTCTTACTGCATCTCGACCACCCTACTGACCCAACATCCAAGGGCCTTTGCGCGCGACCGCGGCTACCCCTTCCCAGACACCTTCTCCAAAGTGCACCCCACCCTGCGTATCCCCGTCAACGCCGTCCTCGTCACATCCGCCATCTGCATCGTAATCAACATCATCCCCGTAGGCTCCACCGTCGCCTTCTACGCCTTGTAAGCATCCCACCACCCACTTCCAACCCTCCGCCCCCAAACCTCTCCATACTAACACCATCCCCCCTCTGCACAGAACCTCCCTCTCCACCCTCGGCCTCTACTCCTCCTACGTCATCCCTGCGGCCCTCGTCATCGTGCGCCGCCTCGAAGGCCGCTTCCCAGCCCCGGGCCCCTGGAGTCTCGGAAAATGGGGCATGCCGGTCAACATCGTCGGGTTGGCCTGGGGGATCTACTGCGTGACTTTCCTGCCTTTCCCGCCTTTCCTGCCCGTCACCGCCGAGTCGATGAATTATGCGGGGCCGATCATGGGTGCGATCATCTGCCTTGCGTTGGGGGATTGGTTCACGTTTGGGAGGAAGAGGTTTGTGCTGCCGCATGAGGAGCTTTAGAGCTTTTCTGAGGGCGTGGTTCTTTAGGGCTAGTTTTTGTTTTATTTGATCTGATGTTTGGAAGAGAGGCTTTTTTTTGAGGTTTAACTGTGATTGTGTTTGATCAAGGCCGGCGTTTGTGATGTGCTGAGAATGCATGATTCTCGGCGGTAGGTTGTTCCTGAGAGTCGCTACTCGTGCAGTGACGGTGGATTCGAGCTTTGCTTGCCGGGTGTCTGGGTGTTACGAATGCGATACAGCTTGGCCATCTTCAATCGCTTGGCAATGGCACGAGAGTGCTTTTCGTCTCGAGTGCATCGATATCGCGTGTAGTCCCCGGCGCAAAATGATCCTCATCACTGCTGAGCACAAAAGCTCCCTATCTTCTCTCAAATCAAAGCCCGCCGATCAGCCCCAAGCGCCACCTCTGTAGTCCGCAAAGGAATGGCATACAGAGCCAGCAGACTCCAAGGCAGCATCACGTCCCAACTCAGGTACGGCGCTTCTCTACAAACGCTTTCCTTGAGCTGCTGACACCACTGCATCCCAGCAACATCCCCGGTGCGAGAGTAGTATCTGTCCAAGAAGTGCAGCGGGCCGCTCACGCCGCGGGCTTTTACGACGGGGATTTTTGTGGCTGTTGTGAAGAGAGTTGCTGTCTTGCGGAGTTGGTTGGCGTAGGATTCTGTGGTAGATGTTGGAGGATGCGAGGGTTGGTTGTGGGCTTCGAAATCGGTGAGGCCTTCGACAAGTAGGAGGAGGCAGATGCGGCATAGTGATTCGCAAGTCAGGTCGTGTATGGGAGTTCTCGCTTTGGGTGTCGAAGGCTCTTGATCGGGACGGCTGGAGACGCAGAAGGATTGGAGCCAGAACTCGAACGTTTTCTTGAGTGTTGATATGTTCTCGCGCAGGCTTTTACTATCTAACATCTGCAATTCTGTGCGGTTGGCGGCGTCGATCTCTTCCAGTAATGGAGGCACTCGAAAAGCGAGGTCGAGTAGGAAGTTCACTTTGGCTGAACGTGTTGACATTGCGCGGACAGGGAGACCTCCGGAGAATGGCTTTCTTGTACAAAGTGAGTGTACAAGCTTTTCTGGCGTTGTCAGCGCATGATGAATGTCTAGGTGGTATCAGGAATGTGAGAGCTCAGCATACCTGAACGACGCCTATTTGTTGGACGAGAAAGCTCCCAAAAGCTGTGTGACCTGTATCTTCGGTGTCGAGCTGGTTTGTGGACACGAGGGCAGAGATCCCGGTGATGTGATTTTGCCATGTATTCGACGACGAGGCATCTGATACAGCCACATATTTCTTCGCAAGAAGTCAGCGTTTGCTTCAAGATGCTAAACTCTAGCATACGTCGCTGATGTGAGTCGAAGGATCAGACGATGTAAAGACACTGACCTGACATAGCAAGATTCCCATCCCCACCATAGTCAGCCCAGAGACCGTCATTTTTGGTTTTTTCTGCGCTGCATCTTCTCGTAAACCATTGATCGCGCATACGTATCGTTTCATCCCCTCGTGCAGGGTCCCTTGATGTCCAAGAGTTGAGCCGACGTGTAGACAAGACAACGCTTCTCGTATCGCACGCATCGGAGTATCGCACTCCATGTGATATGAATATGTAACGTTGTTTTCCAACACGTGCATGGAGCCGTTCTCCCTCGGATAGCAGTCCTCTATCATTGACTGGGCGAGTGAATCCAGCCATAGATTCGGGGCGTTGATGGCGGACGGTATTTGCGATGGCCGCCCGATGACAGATAGAAGTCCTTTGGAGGCATTGTGAGGTTTGTCAATCGACGGAGATCCAACAGCCGAGCCGGTATGCTGCGACGAGGTCGCATTCGAGAGACGGTGCTTCTCTTTGCGCCGGAAGTCTCTTTGGACTTGTATGCGTATGCGTCGGCGATCTTCCTCGCTAACGCCCAGCGCATGCGTGTTTTTGGAGCGGCCTATTTCGCAGCGAGTCACGTTGACGAACTGTAGCGGTTCCATGCCCGGCGTCGCGGTTTTGGACACGTTTCCAGACTCGTGCTGAAAAATGCGAGTCTTGTCAAGGATCGAAGTCGTTTGGAACGAGTCGTTCGCCGATGTTTTCGCACTCGTTCGCCGAGTGACATTTCCGACTTTCGCTTATCAACACGCTAGTCTGATTGATCGACGCTGAATGTAAGGCCTGTCGTCTCGCCTATGTATCGCCACCAACACGACACCAACACCTTAATTCGAATGTTCGCTTACAGCTTGACCAGTAGTGACAAGGTATTCGACTAGGACGGCCTCTAATCCTCGCTAAAAGTGCATAAGGCCTGCATACTAGCCACGTTCGCGATCCTACCGATCGCAGTAGTATACTGTCTTTGTACATGTCACCAAGGACACATCATCACGGTAATCCGTCTTGACACGGTCGCACGGCTAAGATTTTGCGCCCAGACCGCAGGCACCGCATACTTGAACGCGCCGAGGGTACTTACACTCCGGTCTGAATCAGGCCAGGTTTCCAAGCGGCGGCCGGGTGCTATGCTCTCGCCAAACCGGGTCCAGGTTGATATAGAGGGCCGGATTGCGGCCAATGCCGGCTTGTTTGTAGAGGTCCTCCTGTGAGTCGTACATGATCAGATCCAACATCTCCAAGTCCGTTTCTATCCAGCACACTCCCGGATCGCGTCGGATCTTCTCGTCTCGCAACTTGTTGTCAACGAGGGCGAAATAGCCCAGGGTATGTCTTTCGAATGCGTGCAAATCCGACAGGTCCCGGCCGATGAACTGAAAGTGCTGTTCGGGCGAGTGATTTGCGTGGAAATTGACGGTGTAGCCATTAGGGCCGTCTCCGAGCAAGTCCAGGTATGTCGCAGGCGCCAGGTAGCCGCTTTGCTCGGTCGAGACAGAAAGTGCGATCAGGTGTGAGGATAGGGCGAGGAAGATCGCGGTGAACATTTTTCTTGCTCGCTTCCAAGTTCTGGTGTGTGTGGTGATGGATGTTCGCGAAAGTTCTGGTGGGGGTGATTTGGATTGAAGGTGGCTCGGGTGGCTTTGACAGCGTTTGCCTGTTGCAGTATTGTTTACATCTACATTAGTCAACACGTACCTAGGTAATTGCGTACCGTAGCGATGCAACTATTTCGGTAGGCGCTTACCTACATGTACATGATAATTTACTGTACAAAGTTGTATGTGATACTTAACATTAGGTTTCAGTACCGAAGAACTTGAAGCTCACCTCACGCCCTAGAGTTTCCCTTTTCACATCTAAACATTTACTCTACCGTGAGACTAGCATATATATACATACTTATACCAGCCCATAATATCTAAACAACGAATAACTCGACACCTGCACTCTCTTTTGAAACCCTCAAAACACTATCATGTCAAGCTCGATACCGCCCACCGACAACGTAACGCCAATGGCCGACTCGGAGACCATATCGAAATCCATCCCATCAGACCCCTTCTCACAAGACCTCTACAAACACGTGCGCGACCACCTAGACACATTCATCCTCGCCCACAGCCTGCGAGTTTACATGTACGCCTCAGCGCTCGCCAAAGCCGACTTGTCCCCAATCTCACACCTCCACCCAACCGCAGGGCCCGAAATCTTCTCCAATCCCGATGGCGATGAAGATAAAGACGACCACCACCACATCGAAGCGTCGCTCCTCTTCGCCGCCTGCATGTTCCACGACATGGGCACCAGCGCCGCGCACGACCACGACCAGCGCTTCGAAGTCTGCGGCGCCGACGCGGCGGTGGCTTACATGTCTGCAAATGATGGCGGAGCAGACCGCGCTGACCGCCGCAGGGTCTGGGAGGCGATTGCTCTGCACACGTCTCCTGGGATTGCGGAGCGCATGTCGCTTTTGACGAGGGTCTTGCGCATGGCTGTCAAGGCGGATTTCGGGAGCGAGCAGTATCGATCGCTGTTGGGTGAGGGGTTCGTGGAGAGGACGGAGGCGCTTTTCCCGCGGGGCGTGGTGGAGAAGGTTCTTGGTGATTGTGTTGCTGGGCAGGCTGAGAGGAGGCAGGGCGAGAGGAGGAGTATGAAGGCGCCGGCGGTCAGTTGGCCGTGGAATTTACTGAGGAGTCGGCTTGAGAATCCTGGCTGGGAGGGAGTGAATAAGGGATTCTAGAGCGGAGCTGGCGACAGCGGTATGTTGCATGAGAATTGATCAAGTCTTGTGTATCTCCTTTCGTCAATCGTGCACAGCAATTCATACAAAAACATGGAAAAAAAACCTCATCTTACAGGTTATTTCGCCACTGCAGAGTGGAGTCGAGCCTCTCTTCGCAGGCCTTCCAATATCATGCCCAACGCCAATGTAATGCAGCCAATTCCGAGCAGTGCCCTTCACTCACCCACACCTCCCATCTTTCCAGCCAGTCCGCCATCTTTCTTCCCACTTGTTGCAATCGAAGCTGCTCTTCCCCAACTTCACGTTGACCGCGTTATGCGCCTCGCACATCCACCGCCCGAAGTCGTCCCTGCTGCTCACGCGGGGCTCGTTCCCGTCCTTCATCCACGACCTGAAATCGTCGGCGCACGACCAGCAAGGGTACATTTTGCCGAACAGGCTGATGAATTGCTTGGTTTCGCTCTGCTGGGTGAGGGTTGGTCGCTCGGGGTAGGCGGCCGTCATGGTGTGCAAGAAGGTCCAGGTTGAGCGGCCGAGTTGCTCGACGTCTGGCGGGCAGTCCGAGGGCATTGCCGCAGAGACGTTTGCTGTGGAAGGTGCGGTGGTAGTTTGGACGGCGCTGGGCTTGCTGTCTTTGGATGCTGGTGCTGAGCGAGCCATGGCCATCCATGAGGAAACTGAGGTACAGGAGCGGCATCTGTGGCAGGTTATCAGTGAGGGAACTTGGTCTGCGGACGACAACATGAACTCACGGCTTCCCGTCCGGTCCTAGGACAACACCCTTGGGCAACGTCTTCTTCTCATTCTCCTGCTGCTCGACTCGCTGGAGCTGCTCGGGCGTGGCGTCCAAGGGCTGGGGTGGCAATCCGGTGGTCATCTCGACGGCGCAGAGGAAACGGGACAGAACGGGGAGGTAAAGTTCGGTGATGGGCATCTCGCCATCTTCTTTTGTCTATACTCGCCGCCGTACGTCTAATGCGGTTTGTTCGGGTCTATTACTAAGCTTTGGAGCGCTCTCGCATGCCCGCAGTCTGTGCTTTCCCCGGGTCTGTTGTTAATGAGGTAAAGCGTGATCGTCCTTGCAGCGCGGCTCTGCTCGGCGGATCTAGCCGTCATGGTATTTCGGGATTCGGGAGAGACGCCGGCCATGTCTCAAGTCAAGACAGGACCATGTTGATGTTTGAGATCGTCACAATCGAAGACACATAACGGCAAGCACTCAATCGCCATCGCAGAACCCCCATGGCCATGCCATATTCTGCAGCACTTCGAACCAATGTTCTCTCCGGGATCAGACGACTCGCCTCTACCGAACCTCTCCTGCCGTTCCTTTACAACACTCAAACCATTCGCCGCCAACACAAAGATGCCTTGAGCGATTTTGCAGACGCTCTGGAGTACAAGTCTGAACTTCCGCGACGAGATCAGATCGGAGGGCAGCGCAATTCATCACCCCGGAATAAAGCGCGAAAAGATGGCGGAGCGCATTACGAACGCCGAGTGAGAAGTTCAGGATCTGGCAAAAAGAGGCATACCGATCGCCATGCAGATGACAGCCTTGACACACCCTCGCAAAATCCGCAAGACCAATATCGGAGGCCTCAGCGTGAGGAGCATGTGCCCTTTGAGCATGCCGACCAGGAGACGACGTCTATCCGAGAGACGATCGCAGGATCTACTATCACACCATCTGAGAAGAAAGCTTTCCAGGAGTTACTAAGCTTGCCGCAGCAGAAGAGGAGCAAGCAAGGCAAGGGAAGACCAAACAAGCTGGAAGAGGTGCTTGACGAAGCCGCTGCGCAACGCAAGAAACAACGTGATCCCCAGCCGCTTCTGCCCACGGCCCTCAAGCAGATGCAGGAGAACCTGAAGCGCGACCGCAACTTAGCTCAGCGGACTCTGTTGGATCAAGCGGTCAAGATGGATATCCAGCGGGTCAACGAGGCTTTCGCCGCGGCGCAGACGGATGTCGAGCTCTGGGAAGTGCTACACAAGAAAGTGCTTTCACGAGTCAAGTCTCTGGGGCTGGACCAGCCGTATCCTCAATCGTCGAAGCAAAAGAAGCGAAACCAAAAGGCCGAGGGCGAAGCGTCGCAAGCGGAACCGACGCCAAAGTGGCCGGGAGACATTCCCGATCAACTAGTCATCGCGGAAGCCCTCCCCCAGCACGTCGTCGACGCCCAGCACATCCTCATCTACGACTTCCCGGCCACCCACCTCGGCGTCTCCCTCCTCCCATACCTCAAAAGCCTGGGCCCCATGACTTTCGCTCTCGCGGCTTCCACGAAGCTCTACAACAACCACATGCGCGCTCTCCGCGGCGGCGGAAATTTCCCCTCGATCATGCACACGCTTGAGGAGATGGACAAGGAGGTCTACGACTTCAACGACAAGACCCACGACCTGGTCAACTGGATCTACAAGCGCTCTTTTCCGGCGCGCAATGGTACCTATGGGGCTGGTGTTGCAGCTGTATGGAATGGCGAGAGGTACAGGAAGGCGTTCAAAGCGACGCTGCACTGGAAAAATTTGATCGCCGAGCGCATGCAGGAGAAGGCGCTCAGGGAGGCGAGGGCGAAAGAGGACGAAGGGGCCAAGACGGCGGCTGTTTACTGAAAGCGATGCGTCGATTCGCATGGTGTATATATAATGTCCCATGCAGGTACGATGTGTAAGATAACACGGGACGGTATCTCCCCGGATCCTACGTGGCGTCTGTCGAGTAGATTTCACATGACCCATTGATCAGCTGTCGAGGACAACGGACTTCTAGCTGTGTTCGATCGTGAAATCCCAATACACCCTTTCATGCGTGGTGGATGGGAAAAGGATACTACCAGTCTTTGAGCCATAAGGTGTCCACGGCATCTGTTCAGCGTCTAAGATTCGCATTAGATCCTTGTACATGCCGGTAAGAAGGTCGTGTCTTGTTGCCTTTCAATTTCATGACGAGGTCACGCGTTGCTACTGAATCCTCGTTGTTCGAGACATTGGAACAAACCGGTGCTGTATTCGATCCGAAAGAGCGGGGTTGCCACTTTCACCATGGCGTTGCGCGAACATCATGACTGCAGTCTCGTTTGCACAACCTAGACACTATTCCAGGGGAGACAGAGGTGGCTGCTATGCCTACTACAAGGCTCCCGAAACAGACGTCAAGTGCACGGCACCACGTCAGCAGTGCATGTGGCCAGTGTCGTCGGAGCAAGATCAAGGTATACTCACGCCTCGATTTCGCATACCACGCCGCTGTTTCTGACAACATCGTCAGTGCGACGGACATCATCCCACCTGTGGACAATGCGCCCTAAAGAATCGTAGCTGTGTCTTCGACAACGCCCCTGACAGAAGAAGGTGCGAATGTGGCTTACTGGTAGTGGATGGCTTAGTACTTTGGCTGCCAACATGGTAGTAGTATCGACTGACTCCTGGCCACAGGATCTCGGCGCAAAAGAGCATAAGGGCCTTTTCGAAACGTGTCAGGCAGCTGCAAGACTTCGTCGCCGCCAATGGCCTTACTGTGCCCCCTCCCGAGGATCAACACAGCTCTTGGACTCTGGATCGCTTGATGGAGACGTATGCGCCTTCGTCTCCGCCTTCAAACGGAGACTCGTCACGTTTCGCTGTGTCAGAATCTGTGGATTCTACAGCGGCGCCTACACAAGAGGTCGAATTTCCTCTAGAGGAGTTCCCAGCCCCGAAGCAGGGAGATATTTTCGAGACTGCCCAACTGCCTCCTTCCATCTCCACCGCGCCCATCTTCCACGATGACCACCCTTCGGATGTTGCCACTTGGCCAAATGGACCTGTGGCCGATTTTTCTACGATGACAGATGCTGACTGGATTTGGAGCATGCCAATCGCGGGCGAAGGTTACAATCAGAGTTCCCTGGACATGTCAGGCTCAGCTCCCTTGATGGATTTCTTTGCCAGCGCCTCAGGCCCGCCCGTGTTTGACGTCCAAATTGAGTCCATGGACCCCTTGCCCAACAACTGCAACATGGCAGAAACCGGCGAAGCGTCCGAGTATGAGGATCATGCCGAGGTGACAAACCAAATCTCAGACCGGATGGGTGGGCTCATTGTATCTAAAGATGGTCAATGGCGGTTCTATGGGGCCACATCCAATCTCCACCTCGCAAGGAGTCGACCCGATTTCGGATCCGCGACAAAGGAAACCTCGCAACAAACGGCTCAGAACGCAGAACGACTACACCTCTTTGGCGTAGCCCAAACGGTGGATCCAACACTTGTGCAACAACTCCTCGACCTCTACTTTTCCTGGCATAACGCCAGCCTATATATAGTTGACCGCGATGCTTTCCAGCATGGGCGCGACCGTTTCACGCGTGAGTGTAAGAGTAGTACCTTCTACTCAGACTTTCTGGTCAACGCCATGTAAGGGCTATTGAACTACCAAAACGTAGTGTCACAAACGCTGACTCGACTTTTAGGTGCGCTATTGGCGCGGCGCTAGACATCCGCAATCATCCTAATCTTCCCGTACCACTATCAGAGTTCTTTGCCAAGAGGGCCAAAGTTTTGCTTGAGCTTGAGCTCGATGAGCCGCAGGTGGCTACAGTTCAAGGACTTGCCATCTTGAGCAACCACGAAGCCGCTTTCATGCGAGATACAAGGGCATGGCTTTTCAGTGGTGAGATCTCCTCTTCTCCATTCGATCGCAAAAGTCAGCAGTTGAGAGTTCCGCTGACCCGTGACCTCTGACTTGCGTAGGTATGGCGGTAAGGTTGGCTTACGACCTAGGACTGCACACTAGCACAAAGCGATATGTGGACGAAGGCTCCATGAATCCTGAAGAAGCGAACGCACGGAACATTGCGATCTGGGGTTGCTTCATGAACGACCGGTGCGTCGGATCGAAAATTTATCTTCTGGGAGACTTGCTGACTAGATATCTATGAAGCGGATGCGGTTTGTATTTGGGCCGACCATTTCACACCAACGTCAAAGACATTGCAAGTGAGTCTCCAGTCTTGCACGATCGACATGGTGAGACGTCGTGCTGGACTGCAGCAAATCCAGGTGACGCCACTCCCGAAACTACTCAGCGATGCTGGAATCCTCAGGGTGTGCTTCTAGACAGATCCATCTCCCTTCACAAGATCATGTCTTCGCTAGGGCACCGCTTGTAAGTGAGACCTTTTTAAGCGAGAGAGAATGGGCAACTGACAAGTGCAGGTACGCGATCAAGGACACCACAAACCGCGAGCTGCAGTCCCTAGCGCAGGAAACATTTGAACAGCTTCTAGAATGGCGGAGCACCTTACCCGTGGAGGTGGACATTGATGTGACTTCTCTGGGTAACAAGATGGTCCTGCCGCACGTACTTGGACTTCAGTGAGTCAATTCTTTACTCACCACAACCGTTCACGAGTCACCACAGCCACCTGGAAGAGACACTGACGTTAACAGCATGTACTACGCGCTCCTCATCATAACACTCCACCGCCCTTTCTGCTCAAAACACTACATCCAGCCACAGCCTTTGATCGGCAGAGGCCCACAACACGCGCGAGACATGTGCATCAAATCGGCCGTCGATATCGCGAAGCTACTGGCTTGCTACAAGCGCCTGTATACCTTCCGCCGGGCCAACATCCAGATCGTCCATACTGCTTTTACGGCGGCGCTGATTCTCGTCTACGCTACCGTCTCGGGCATCAGGGGGCGGTCGCGCGATGATCTAAAAGGTTTTCTGGACACTTGTTGTGACGCTCTGGCAGATTTGGGGGGAGCGTTTGTTAATGCGAATAGGGCGCTTGATGTGTTGCTTGCGGCTAAGCGGACGTGGCAGGCCCGCATGGTGACGAGTATGTGATTAGAGAGACCTGGTTCGCATCTTAGCCACGTCTCCTCGGGAGAATTGATAGCCCAAACATCGTACGACGTGTGCTTCGGTAAGTCGCAGCCCGTTTTCACCGTGTTGTTCAAGTCTCAAGAATTGGCGTCGGAATAGTGGCAGACTGGTCAAGAAGTAGGAAGGCTGATCATGCTCATAGATGCAGGCGGCTGACAACTATATGTACAGGTATACTAGGCGGGCGGTAGTATTTTCGCAGCGCGCATCCGATCCCAGGAGATGAAGTAGCCCTGAGCGGTGTCGATTTGTTCATCGAAGCCGACCGAGCGCGCCCTTGACAAGTCATATTGACGGTCGAAGTCAAAGTCCACCAGCATGAAGTGAGTGTGGCCCCAGCCCTGCTCTTCCACCAAGTCGGCCTTGAGATCGTATTGCTTCGCCAAATCGACCCAGGCTTGCTTGTGCTGCTTCACAAAGTCCTCGATCGGTACCGAGCCATCCGCGGGACCGCTGCCGACCAGACCAAAGTGCTCGCAAAGCCTAGGCCACACCTGCGCCCAAGTCACTGTCTGTCCATCCGCGACATTGAACACCCCGCCATCGCCGCACTTGTCCGGGTTCACGGCGGCGAAGATCTCCATCTTCGCCAGGATGTCCTGGAAGGTGTCCGAGTGCGTCGCTTGGTATCCGCGCTCGTGTCCGGGGAAGGGGACTTTTGCGCCCCTGCCTCGCACGGCTTTGAAGACCGTCAGGTAGATGGCGATGCCCTGCGCCATGTTCATCGCGTTGGAGCCGGGTACGAAACCGACCACGCCGTCCGGGCGCACCTCCGTAAACGTCCATGACTTGCCTTTGGACATCTGCTTCAACAGGTCGTACTGAGTGTAGTAGAAGATTTTGCTGGCGTACGGCTCTGGGATGCGCGGATGTGTTTCTTTGAGTGGAGGCTGGATGTTCACTTCCTTGGGGAACTCCAGGCCGTACCTGTCGAGTAAAAGGTCAGGATTATCTTGCCCGCCGTCGTTGCATCGATGTGCAGGATTGCAACTTCTCAACTCACCCTTTTCCGCCCGTCTGCAGAATGACGGCCTTGAGGCCTTTCGCGAGCATCTCAATGGACGACACAGCAACCTCTAACAAGCGGGTGTTTGTTTGTTTGAGCGTCTCGAAATCATCTTCCTGTATGTACGCTGTACAACGGTACGGTCAGCAGGGGTTCTTACAATTCGTTTCCCGCTCCTCGCCATCAGCCATAATTTCTAGACTCCTACTACTGACCGGTGAAAAACACATGTGTCACCGTGTGGATGTCGGGCACTTTCTCTCGCAGCGCCGCCGAGACTTCGTCCGCGGTCTTGGTCAGGTCGACGCCCGAAGCAATGATGATCCGGTCGTCCTTCGGGATCTGCGCTTGCTCGAGCGTGAAGGGCCTGCGGGTGACTGCTGTGATGCGTTCGAAAGTCGTCGTTGCTGGATATGTTCTGGTCTGGTTGAGAAGAGCCCAGCCGGAAATGCCAGAGGCACCAAAAATGAGGGCGTGAGCCATCTCTTGTTCGGCTTGTTGTCGATTCTCGGGTTTCGGATTTAGGCTTTGAACGCGTTGTTGGTTGTTGGTTGGTTTGGTGTGCAATGCAAAGCTGATCTGCCGAGTCGACGGCTTTGTATGTGCTGTTTGTTAGTCTATGTTTTTTTTTTTTTTTGGAAATCGTATTGCTTAGACACTCAAAGCGCACGAATCGGTCCGCGGTCTCGATTCGCGTTTGCTACCACTCTGCAGTTATGCTACGGTTGATCCAAGGCCGGAATCTGGTTTCCGTGATGATTGATCAGCTCGGAAACCGGAATCCGACCTTCTTCCCCACCACCATGCATTCGCCCCGCTGTGTCAGCATCGAACTTCTCCATCACCTCGAATGTATCGACGAAAGGGCGAAAACTAATGCTGGAATGAGGCGACCGAGCGTGAAGTTCAATTACGGGCCGATTGCACGTCGGACCCTACTCTTGCGATGACAGTGGTTTGATCATCGTTGCGAGACATGTCAAACAACGCTGGGTTTTACGTTTTGGAAGACACTGGTTCGACGACTTAGACCGGCGACTGTACTGGTTTCTTTATCCGCCATCTGTCGTCGAGACGGCACGGATACTGTGGTCCGATACGTACCCGGAATTCCCAAGATGGAAGAACAGGTGAGCTGGAAAAGACACGGCAGTGGGATAGCTGTCATCGGAAAATGGAATCCGGGAGCGTATTCTGGATTGTCATTTGGCCCCACAAGTACTGTAACATCACAGTAGTAAATCAACCGAGGCAACGTTGAAGAGCACCTACCAAATATATCGAAACGGTGATCGTGCTGCCTTGTGAAAGATTGCGTCGCCTCTTCGAAATCAAGCATCCACTTTCCCAAATTTGCGGCACTAGAAGTCCGAATGATATCTCAACGACATGACGGTCGGGATCGCAGGGCGGACGTTGCCCAGAAGGCATCACCGAAGCTGAAGGTTGGTGTTGTTGGGCTGGGCCGCATGGGCAGACGCCATGCCTTCAATGTTCTCCATAGAGTGCCGCAAACGACTCTTGTCTGCGCTTGCTCACCAGCAGAACCCGACCTGATCTGGGCAGACGAATTCCTCACACCGCATGGTGTCCGAGTGACAAAGACTTTCGAGGAGATGATCGAGGCCCCTGGACTGGAGGCGGTGATAATTGCGTCTGCAACATCCCTACACACCACCCAAACCGCCATGGCGTTGAAAAAGGGCCTCCACGTTCTGTGCGAGAAGCCTATATGCAAGACATTGGAAGAGGTTAGAGAATCCTTCAGTTCAAGTCTCCTCTGAACCCTTTAGCTGATGAAGGCAACAATAGCTGGAAGAGATCGTGAAACTCGCCGAAAGCAGCCCCAAAGCAGATCTGATGGTCGGCTTCGTGCGCCGGTTCGACGACAACTACCTTGAAGCTTACAACAAGATCCAAGGAAACGCAATCGGACGGCCCGTAGTGATCAGGTCACAAGGGTGCGATCCTCTGGACACGAGTCCATTCTACAAGCAGTATCTCAAGGACTCGGGTGGGATCTTCATCGACACCATCATCCACGACATCGACCTGTCACTCTTCCTCTTCGGCGAAGACTCGGTGCCAAAATCCGTTTCCGCGATCGGTGTCGCCGCCTGCCACCCACAGCTAGAGTCCCAAGGCGACGCCGACAATGCCGTCGGCATCTGCGAATACTGGGACGGCAGAATCGCGTTCTTCTACAACTCTAGGATGGCGTCTCACGGATACGACAATGCCACCGAGATTTTCGGGACCGCCGGCAAGATCTCGATCAACCTGCATCCGCGCAACAACGCCTTGGAGCTGTGTGACGCCGACGGCTTCGTCAAGACGCCGGCACACCCTGGCTGGTACGAGCGATACGCCTCGGCCTTTGTCAACGAAGTCGCGGCGTGGGCGGCCGCCCTCTTGAACGGACAGCTGATGCCTGTGCCGCTGCGTTCGTCTTTGGTGTCGCTGAGGATTGCGACGGCATTGCAAGAGAGCTTGAGGACTGGGGAGAAGATATTCTTCGACAGGGATGGCTGCATTGAGCGAAAGGGTGATGGTCAGATATTTGTGGAGCTTCCCTGTACGAAATAGGTTCCTGGAAGGTATCTTGAATGGCGTTGATTGTGATCAGCTTCGCGTGTTTGACTCATGGCGACATGCCGCTCTCATCCTCCAAAGCCCTCCTCAACCTCTCCCTCGGCGATACATACACAAATCTCCCCTTCGCCAAGTAATACCCGCTAGCAAACAACACCATCAACCCAAACAGCAAACACCCCCAATTCATGCCATCAGGCGTTACCGGGACCGAACTGGGGAACAGCGTGAAGACCAAAACAGGCAGTAACCAGCAGAGCGCCGCGATGTTGATTGCAGTCCCGGCTTTCCCGAGCGACCATTCCCGGGTGGGAAGGGGTTCGCCTTGGAGGCGCTTGAGCAGGAGGCAGCTGATGGAGATGCTATAGGAGGCCAACAGGGCGGTGAGATCGAGCGCGAGGATGGCGTTGAGGGCGGCGGTGGAGCCGATGTTGATGAGGGATAGGAGGACACAGACGACGAGGGACACGACGATGGCATTGAGGGGTATGGCGGATTTGGGATAGATCTGGCGGAGGTTTGTTAGTGCTGTGATTCATCGCGTGCAAGACGGGTATGCTTACGTGGCTGACGGTGGCGGAAAAAGGGACGCCGTTGTCTCTGGCGAATGCCCAAGTCTGACGACTCGCAGTGGCGACGCATGCGATGACGCTACCGGTTAGCGGGAGTACGATGAGCATCGTCATGGCAATCGTCGCCGCTTTGTTCCCCGTCGTGTTGTAGAAGATCGTCAAGAACGGCCAGCCGTAAGCCGAGTCGGCGATGTCTGCCATATTCCCCCACGTGTATATGAGCGTGATTACCATGAGGAAACCGAGGAAGGCGTTGATGTAAGTCGAGTACATGATCGTTCTGGGGATGGAACGAGCGGAATCCTCCGTCTCTTCGGCCATGTGGACTTGGCTGTCGAATCCGAGAAGGCACAGGGTGAGCGGCAGGAGGCCGACCATGAACGATAAGCCGTCGGTCGGGTAGCCTCCCATGTTTGAGAACTGGAGGAACGCATCGTGCGTGTTGTTTCTCGGAGCCAATGTCCAAAGCACGACGATAACGATGAAGAGGCCTGCGAAATGTACCAGAGCTAAGAAGCTTTCAACCAGAGGAAGTCGCCTTGCCACGAAGACGTTGATGAACACGCAGAAGCTGACGACCGCGATCGTTAATAGCGTAGTGTGCCATCTTTCCCACCCGTAGTCCGGGTTTTCGAGGGCGATGAGACCCTGTATGGCGCCGGCCACGATTGATCCGATTGCAGTGATTGCGGATTGCCAGCCGGTGAATGCGAGCCAGCCAACGACATACGACAAGAAGCGCTCGACACGGACTGGTGCAAATTCGCTGACCCAGTGGTATTGTCCGCCAGATGTTGGTGCCCTAGAATCCAGCATTGGTAAGGATCATGTCTATCTGTATAGATCCGGCCATCCCGCGCAACTCACATCGATGCCATCTCCGACAGGCTCAGATACACCAGCGTCCATCCGAGCAGCACAAACAGGAAGCCCCAGAACATGCCAGCCGTGCCTCCATTCACCAGAATGAGTCCAATGTTGGTGAGAAGGACTTCCCACGTACATATCAGGGTAGAGCCAAATCCGAGAATAGTGATGAAGGTGAATACGCGGCGGGTTTCTTGAGTTCTCCCCAGACGTCTCATCTGGGCTTTGTCGCCCTCCGTTCCAAGGTATCTGGCGGACACATGTGATGTTGCACCATCTTGCATGGGACAGGCCTGTTCGCCTGATGGAGCCTGGCTCTTAAGATCCACATCCATACCAGCCATGGCGACGTGAAAGTGAGATGGCGCGACGATCAACGACACTCAGGGCGGGACGGATGCCAACTAAATGGCCCGCGAAAAAAAAAACGAGTCTTTCCAAACCGTGCCGCAGACTATACCGCTCGCTTGCTTAGCGAGTTACGGATTTCGTCAAGATCTGTCGCATCTCGCTTAAACGGGTATGATGCCATACCGTGCCATCTATGTTGTACTGTAGAAAGGTAGCTGCTTAGGCGAGGCAGGGCCGCATGCTTAGTTTCTGCGTAGACGAGTGAGTACAACGGCAGCGAAGTCGCCATCCTGGCTGGCCCTGCACAGCACGGGGGTCGGGACTACACCAGCGTGTCGGTATCATGGTTCCATAAACCCCTGTCCCAAGGGCTGACTCGATCCAATGCCAGATGGTCAATCACCTGTGAGCTTGTGGCTCATTGCTTCTGCAGTCTGCCAAATCATGTCCAGAGCAAGCTCGTTTTCGCGGAAGCATGTTGCATGTGAGATTGGCGGGGGTTGGGGATGCAATAGAAGGATCTCCAAGGGTCCAAGGGTCGGCTCCTGCGTCAGCTTAAAGTGATGTGGAGCCGTTGCCAAGTCAACGACATGTATTCATTACTTCGCTTCGCCCGCCACTCACATGTTCTGTCTTCGATGGTCAGGCAGTCCAGGCAATGAAGATGTTCAAATACGCGAACTTCCCGTCCACTCCATCAATTCGAGATCGGTGCACAGTTCCAACGGTTCGCTAGTCACGAAGTCGTGTCCGTGGAGATTAAGCTTGCCACCACATGGGCAAAACGCATGCATCACAAGAAGCTCGTGCGTGTGGGAGCAGAGTGCGTAACTCAAGTGTCCGGTCAGCCTGCTATCATACTTCTCAGAAGGTCGTGAAATCGCGATCAATACTCGAGAGCTGGGATTGCAGTGGGCCCACCGCAAACATGATTACATGATGTCAAGCAAACAGTCTCTACTGTCTGGTCACACGGAGCCTGATTTGAGAGGATTGGTTGACTATCATACAGCGACCACTATGCCGCGAGCTTTTGTTTCTCAATCCTCTCGAGTGTACGGGTGACTACGAGATCTTCATCCCAGACCGCAGTGACAGACGGCTGTACAACGACTGATCGAACCCACTTCCAAAAGTTGGGTGCTCTATCTTGGAGAGCTTGAGAAACAAACCCCGGAACCAACTGCTCATACTTCGGTAAGGCCCAGACCCTCAGCAAGAAAGGACCGCTCAACACCTGGATACATCATCGTCGTTAGTCCCTTCTTGTCGACGAGCATGGGCATGGGCCAACGATCACTTACCTCTGCCAGCGTCGGGCGCTCTGAGCCTCCGAAGAACGGTGCCGAATCAGCCAAGAGTGGTTCAACATATCTGGCGACCGCATCGATATATTCGTTTGCCCTCTCAGTCTTCGCCCCAGAATCATGCGAGAACACCGTCGAGTCAAAAAACTTGTGGGCTTTGCTGAAGTACGTGTCCACGAAAAAGCCAACATTGAACCTCTGGAGCGCGCCCTCAGGATCTGAGCTAGGCATGAGTAGAGAACTTGGGTATGAGTCGGCGAGGAACTGGCAGATTAGGCCAGATTCAGTGAGGACCAAATCGTTGTACATGAGAGCAGGCACCATTCCGTTTGGGTTGATGGCGAGATACTCTGGTGTGCGGGGGATCGTTATGTCGATGAGGCATGTTTCGAATTCGAGGTTGAGTTCGCGGAGGATGGTCTGTACGCGATGAGCAAATGGACAATGGTGGGCAGTATAAAGCGTGATTTTGTCACCCATCTTGGACTTGATGTAGTGCAAAATTTGGTAGAGAAGCAACGTATTGATTGGTAGTTCATATGAGGAAGTTGATTCGAGGATATATCAGTGACGGTCGGCATCGTTGATGAGTTCCCCAAACGGTAACGACGTTTGTGCTATCCAGTATCGTCGCAGCATCGGGATTTTCCGGTGTATGTATCTATCGCTGATCGGTGTATCCCGAAGGATCCTGACTCCGCTTTCTTGAAGACAGCGACATGCAGTCGGCTTCGCAATTTGCCGACGGAAGAAGCCTGATGAGCTGCACTGTCATGATAATATCTTTGGCGATGTGCGAGGCATGTATTTATCTGTGGTAGCAATTTGTCAAGTCCTTCTTTCGTAGTATCCTTCTACCACCCAACATCTCAAGTTTCCTCCCCAAAAACACGACATTCAACGCAAGATGCAACAATTCAAACTGACTGCGACTGGCTACAACATCAACTACCTGCCCCAGTACATCGCAACAAGACATGGATTCTTCCGCGACCAAGGACTCGATGTCGAAGTGAACATTCCAACACCGTGGGACGGCGTCCTCGACGCTCTGGCCGACGACTCCGCCGATCTGGCTCTTGGCGGCATCTGGGTGCCCTCCATGTATCGCGGCAGAGTGCAAGACTACACGGTGTTTGCGCAAATCGCGAACCGCTGTCCTCTTGCGCTGCTCAGGCGCACGAGCCGTGAAAAATTCAGCCTAAACGACGTGATCGGAAAGACTGTTTCCATGAAGTCCATTGGTGGCGCCAGTGTCGGCCTCTTTTTCAAGATGCTGCTCCGTGAGAACGGGATCGATCCGGCTGAGGTGGACTTTATCCAAGATCTGGACGGTCTCATGCTGGGCAACCTGTTCCAAGGCGGCATGGGCGATTTCTTCGTCACGGACAATCTGTCAGCCAAGATCATCGCAGCCAAGAATCCCGAAGTCTCGATCGCGATGGAGATGGTAACGCAGGGGGAGGTTCCGTGGAGTGTCTACTACAAAGAGACTTCGGGATCTACTCCAGAATCGAAAGACGCGATCAAGCGGTTCTGTGCCGGTCTGGATGAAGGAATCCAATGGGTGCTTGAGCATGATGCTGAGTCTTTCAAGGAAGAGCTTGCCGAGCTTTTCCCCAAGGCTCCGATTGATGTCGCTGTCGAGGTTGTCAACTCGTTCAGGCGGAATGGGATGTGGTCTACTACCGCTATATCGCAAGCTGCATTTGATCGATGGCAGCAAGGTCTCACGGACGCGCGGTTTGTTGATAAGCCCCTGGAGTATGGTTCCCTTGTAGAGAATCTCTAGTGAGAATTGAGGATATGATTCCCATACAATCGCAGCCTCGATCAGGCCATCATTCAATCAACACAAAGAGCGTCATCTGCACCTTCCTCCAGTCTCTGGTGAATCGTGCATGCAATGAATGTTATCGTGAGTGGATTGAATTCTATTCTAGTGGCCGTGGCGATTAGCTGGTGTTTCGAGTTTGTCGTTTGAAGGGTTGATGAGGCTTGATGGCAAGAAGATGTAAGAAGTAACGAGTTGTAAGCATCGCAAATCACGAGGAGATAGTAGCACCAACACTAACCCTGAACCATTCGACCAATGGGAGTCGGATCTCGCCGCATTCACCTCCGCACGCGTCGGTCGTACGCAAATCGTGCACGACTCCCAACAACCGATCGTAAACATTTCTCGTCCTTCCAACCTGAACCCACGCCGTACATCTCAGACCTTAGCACGCGCTTAACAAACGTCGACAATCCCTTCAACTAAGCGTGCTGCACTCCGATTGTCTACAAAGTCGAACGCGCATGCATATGGACGAGGACGGCAGTAATGAGGAAGAGCATGATCATCCCACGACAAAAGACCTGCTTCATACAGCAAGACTAGTACCAGGACAAACCCCGTCCGCACTTACATCGTATTCCATCATATCGAAATTGAAATCTCCGAGATCAGGCCACTGTGCCGCTGTGTTGAGCAACTCACTCAGGTCGAAGTTGTCAGCGGAAAGCATGGCCGACATTCCGTTACTGCCATCGTCCTGATGAATCGCTGTTGTGTTTTCTTGGGCAAGCTTTAACGGAGTCATCAACTCTCTCACCTGCTCCTCAAAGTCAAGGCGTGTCTGGCATGTCTCTTCAGCATTCTTGTTGACCAAAGAGTCCACCGTCGTCGAGGAGAGCGTTTCGAAAACATCCCTACACCCAGCAGCTCCCTTGAACGTTTCTGACATTGCTGAAAGTGTCGAGGCGCAGGATTGCAGCGTGGAAATGCATCTTCCGACCGGCGTCCGATCACGAATCTCCTTGGAATTCCAGAGAGCGTTGATGACGCTCAGTCCTGCAAGGAAAAGATGATGGACCGACTTCCACAACATCTCAACTCTACCCTCCCGCTGCAACACCTTGAGACCGGCGATGACTTTGCAAGAGGCCTCGAAGGAGATGAACAGATCCTCTGTCCGCTGACAAGACGCTAACGTTTGCGGTCGATGGAGCAGTAGAATTGCATTGTAATACACGACATCCCAATAATCCTTGAAAGCGAATATCGAAGACGGGTGAGCTTTTCCAGGATCGGGAATCGTGTCATACCACTCCTGCAGGCGAGGCTGTATATCCTGAAGCCAGGCCACTCGGTTAGGTCGAGGATACGCTATCCTCAATGCCCAGACCTGGCTATGTTGGACATGCTTGATCTCCGATTCCAGTTTGGCCAGCGTGAACAAGTGGTTGTGTGCTCGCTGGCTGTGAATGTCGAAGTCGTTCGCGCGCGCTCCAAGGCTCTGTCGAGAACCCATCCACGGACTTGGCAACTGTACCCGTGTGCTTTCATCGAGAATGCCAAAAGGACGACCGAGGGTGATGCACAAGAGGCGATCAAGATGATATGTGGAGTGCCACAGACGTCTCCGGTCGTCCAGTAGCTCTGGAGCCATGTTGTGGTACTGCGATTCAGTCTCCCAGTGCAGGCCAACATCTATGCACAGCCGCATCGCGAATCCTGTCAAGTGCCAGAGACTTCCGCGGGAAGGCGACAATGCGACGAATTGAGCAAGCAGAAGAACAATCCGAAGTGTCTCAAGATCACTCTTGGAATACGTAAGAATTTTTTCGACCCAACAAAGTGCTGATCGAAAGCACCCCTCACTCTGGCCTGGTCGGCCCGTCGAGGAATGAGGCACGTCGACTAGTGCAATGGCGAAGATCATGTATGCCACGAAAATGTTCTTCGCGTGCAGGTCGTTCACTGGAAGGTTCTCGAAGGAAGAATATGCACTTCCAATGGCCTTGTTGACCTGTGAACGACTCAAAATTGGCAAGTGCGGAGTTCTGTACTGACAGTACACCTCCGCTAGATGGTCTGCGACATGTCGTGGTGGCAGAGATGCCTCGACCGGAGCCGGTGACAAAGTCTCACCGACTTCTCGATGCCCTGGGCGTAGCGGCGAAGACAGGCGGTCAACATGGATGGCTGACATGACCATCTTCGCGAAAGAAATCCCACTGCTTTGTCCCAGGAATCGAGATTGCTGAAACGGGCCGACAACCACGTTCTTGACGCTTGCCACCAGGTCCTGAAGCAGAGGCGAACTTTCGTCAGAAATTGTTTGAGGTTCTGTTCGATGGAGGCCCCGATCTGGTTCGGTTTGTGGAGTTGAAGATTGGAGTGAAGTAGGTCCGTCGTCAGAACCAGGTCCTTGCTGGCGGAGATGTCGGACTTGGAGGGTGAGTCGTGAGATCTGCTCTTCCAATTGAGACACGTAGTCACGGGGGATCTTCCTTCATCGATTAGTAGCAGTCCTCGATAGTCCCGCGATGGCGGTAAGAGACTCACGTCGGCCTGCTTTCCTGGGTGGTACACCAGGCATGGACTGCCAGCACTTTCGCAACTCGCACATTGCGGATAACGTTGATCACACTAGACATCGGCCTCAATATCAGCAGCCTGGATCGCGATGTGGTCGAATGGTCTGGATACCTTCTGCTTCCTCCGACGGCACCTATGCATCGATAAGCATCTATCATGACATGCGTCGGGAAATCCCGATGGACACTCCGAGCACTCACCTCTGGCAAGCATGCAAGGCGCCCGCGGTCCTCTGTTCGGCACGCGGCATAGCGTCTGTTGCCCTCCGGCGTCGATACGGATATTGTAGAGATGAACTTGCTTGTAAGAAAGGTATGATACGTTCAGATACTGCGAATAATCAGATTCAGAAAGCTATCGCCCATCTGATGGGATGCGCCGTCGGACAAATCCAGTGCCTCCGTGGCGTTCGCCCGATAAGCCGGTGCTCGATCCTGATTGGACGATGTCGAATCTATCTCAACTGCAATGTATGTATACATGTATACTCGATCGACTATCTTATCGGCTGGTCAAGAGAATACTACGACAAAGCTGGAATATATAGCTTCGACACTTGATCGAAGGCCAATGTCGTGAGCCTTCAATTCGTGCACATCGTTCGACTCAACGATACACTTTCTCAGACACTTTCGAAGTCTTCTTCACAATGGTGACAGACTCCAACAAGGATGCAACCTTGGAGACCAAAGACAAGCATATCACTTGCGAGGCCGACGATGGTCCTGACCACGCCATTGGCACCACAACAACCATATACATTGATCCCGCCCGGGAAGCCGCCGTTCGAAGGAAGTTCGACATCTATGTTGTGCCAGTCTCCGTCATCTATCTTGTCATGTCAACCCTGGACCGAAACAACGTGAGTGAGCTCCATAGTATACTTGACGCCATGGCTAATATCGTCAGCTCGGAAACGCTCGAGTCTTTGGCTTCGATGAAGACATCGGGCTGAAAAGCGGTCAATTTGGTAACATCCAAACCCTATCGAGCGTCTGCACCGTCGTGTTCGAAGTCCCATGGGTCTTAGCCACTCGCAGATGGGGTGCCAAAAAAGCTATCGGCACAGCGTTCGTTCTATGGAGTCTTTGCACGCTGGGGACGGCGTTCGTCCAAACATACGGCCAGACGATCGCCTGCAGAATGCTGCTCAACGCCGCCGAAGCTGGTCTCGCTCAGGCGTTTGCTTTTCTGTTCTCCACGATATATCCTCGCGAACTTGCAGGGAAACGAATCATGACCACCAACCTCGCCCAGTGCATCTCCGGCGCTTTCGGTGGACTCTTCGCGTATGCCATCCAAACAATGGGATCTCGTCATGGCTTTGCCGCTTGGAGGTGGCTCTTCATTATCGAGTTTGGTATCACCGTTGTGATTTGTGGTATCGGCCTGTTTTTCCTGCCGGGTGAGGTCGAGAAGGCGTGGTTCTTGAACGAGGAAGAGAAGGAAACAATGCGCCTCAAGAAGGAACGAGACTACATTCTGCGAGGAGAGGAGGTCTTTGAGCGGAAATGGATCAAGATCGCCTTGACGGACCCATTCGTTTATCTCCTTGGTCTCGCATTCTTCACTTCATCTGTCGCCATTAACGGATTTGGAGTTTTCTTGCCGACAATCATCTCTGGTCTCGGGCAAGTTGTTCAGATAATACTCGGATTCGATCAAAGCTAACAGCCCACAGTTTCGCTTCCCTCAAAGTCAACTATATGACGGTCCCCGTCTACGTGCTTGGGGCCATCTCACTGGCCACCCAAGTCTACTTCTCCGATAAGATGAGAAAGCGAGCCGTCATCATCGTCGCATGCTGTGTACCTGTGGCCATCGGCTATCTTATGCCTGTGTGGTCCAAGAACCCGGACGTAGGGTATGCGGGAATGTTCGTGCTTGTCGCTGGTGAGTCGTGCGAGAATCCCGGTCATCGATCGTTCTAACAATCCCTCCCAGGCCTTTACCCCATTTCTACCCTAGCCGTGACCTGGATCACGACCAACTTGGCGCCCGACACAAAGCGTGCCATCGGTCAGCCGTTCGCGTACAGTTTGGCCAACCTGTCAAACCTCATTTCTGGCCAACTCTATCCGACTAACCAAGGTCCACGATATGTCCAGGGTAACGCGATCTCGGCTGGTCTCACGATCGTTGCCGGATTTCTCTATGCCTCCTGTTGGTTCTTGCTCAGAAGACGGAACATGAAAAAGGCGAAGCTGGTCGCTGAAGGAGCTACCACTAATGGGAAAGAGGGTGATCAGGCGCTCGAATTTACTTACATCCTTTGATCGGAGAAACACTCGAGTCTTGTTAGAACGACACATCAGATCACGAGACCCTGGGTAAATTACCGTTGCCAGATGTGCACATCTATAACGATGCCTCCGTCCGCTTAGATAATCGATGAGTACGTAACCAAGTCGATCAGTACACTTTCTCGAGGTAGCGTCAATTACGAATTTACGATCAGTCCCATCCGCCGATTAGACAGCCACACCCAATATCGAATCTGGCGACTTCACCGTGTCACGCACCGCCGTCGGTGAGTGGTGATTGATATCCTCAGATGCAGCCTTCACCATCGTCGCGATCTTCACGTTGGCGCTCGGACAAAGCCTACATGTCTGCGTCTTGCGAGCCCTACCGAACGGTCTACAGATCTGTGGAAGCTCCGGCATCTAGATCTACTTCCCGATGGGCACAGCTATGTCAGCGAGCAATATTTTCCAACACGAAAGCTTCTCTAGTCATGGAAGAGTAGAGAATGGAATTTGATCACTCTCATCTCATTGTCGTATATAATGTCTTCACATCTCTTGGATTCAATCATATTAAGTACGACTAGCTCCACGACAATCTTCTCGTTTGCACAACAGCTCAAAGACCTGACCTTTCCATCTCGCATCCCAAACCACAAAGGCCATGCTGAACGTCGCCGTCGTCGGTGCTACCGGTAACACCGGTAGTGGAATCATCAATGCTCTTCTCGAGAACCCGACATCATTCGTAGGTCACAAATGAGCCAAAGACTGTATACTGCAATCAGACTAACAAGCCTTACTGTCTGTCACGGCCATGATCAGGCCTGGATCTGAAGATAGGGCTGACATCCAAGCTCTGAGAGAGCGTGGTGTGAAGACAATAGTGATGGATCTGAAAGCTCCGACGGATAAAGTCGCCAAGAGCCTTTCAGGACAGGAAGTGGTCATTCCAGCGATCAGTATTCCTGCGACAGGCGAGCAGATTCCACTCGCGACTGCTGCGAAACTTGCTGGTGTGAAGAGATTTCTCCCTTGCTTCTACGCTCCCGTCGCTCCGCCCAAGGGAGCGGTCGCATTGAGAGATACGGTAAGCCGTGAACGGTCGAAACGTCCATCCGTTAGACATCACACTGACGGCATTTGTAGAAAGAAGACGTTCTCAACCACGTAAAGAGTCTCGCTCTCCCATACACCATCATCGACGTCGGCTGGTGGTTCCAACTCACGCTACCTACCTCATTCTACGACATCGGATACGGCGAGCTGCCCGGCACCATTCCCGGCGACGGCAATGTCCTCTCTGCCTTCACCGATGCCAGGGACGTCGGCAAGTTTGTCGTCAAAACCATCGTCGATCCCCGAACGATCAACAAATCTGTCTTCTGCTACTCGGAGATGATGTCAATGGCTCAGGTATACGACGTCTTGGACAAAACCACCGGCAGCAAATTCGAGCGGATCTACGTATGTAGCTCCATTGCCGGCACTCTTCCGCCGTCGAGACTTTTCGCTGACACAATCGCAATAGATTTCCGACGACGAAATGACTGCGAAACTGGCTGAGCTCCAAGGTCCGGAATACGACGGATCGGTCGCAAAAGCCATCTTCCAATACTGGAAGTCCTGGGGCGTCCGGGGCGAGAACTCGGAGGAGTACGCGAAGTATCTGGGCTACCTATCCGGGAAAGAGCTTTACCCTGATTTGAAGGTCACCTCGTTTGACGAGTACATCAAAGAACACATGGATAGCAACTGATTCGGTCTATTCGCTGCGAGTCCAACGAAGCGCTCAGCACAATTATTTAGAAGACAGTTGGTCGATAGTTCCCTAACCAACCCTATTGAACACTGTCTCGAATGAGTATGTCTTACACGTCAAGTTGGATGAGAAACGGAGGCTTCGGATAATCGAGAGATACGGGTGATGTGAGCTGGATGCTTGTTTCGAGAGTGCAGCTATCAGCAAATTCGAAAGTGCAATGCTCCTTCACTGAAGTTGGATCTCGAGATGATAATCTAGACATCGGTGTCTCGTATAGATGCGAGAGATGCGAAGACACGCGAGCTACAGGGTCTAGAGTTTAGACGAGGTGCATGTAATAACCTTCGGACCTGGTGAGAGGATCGTTCGCATCACATGCTTGATTCGGCTCGTCGTTCTCAATCAGTACCCTCTTACGAAAATTCCTCCCCACATATGAAAACCAACAATCGCAAAATTGATCGAAAAGCCGCTTATGGAAAACCTCATACAGCATTTAGATCAGATCGGATCGGATCGCCAAACTCGGAGTGTATCGATGCCGTAAGCTAGTCTAGAGGCGGCCTTCTTTCGTTCGAAATAGCTGAAAAGCTTTGTAAAGCAATTTATAAACTCGTCAGCTAGTCATTACACTGTAAGCCTTGTACGACTCGCGTGTTAGTACAATGCAGCTACACGAACGTCGGATATCCAAGATGCTAGTACGAATCCGAATCCGAGCGAGATACCGGAGCTATCAAATCATGGCGTAGCGCAAACATCGTTTCATCGAGTACGAGCCACCGTACTTTACAACGAGAACCATGCTTCATAGATGTGGAAACTCAATGCTGTAACTTATGAGATTTGCATTCCATTGTTTGATAGGATCGTTGACTAAAGTGTTGTAAGTGCGCAAGCTCGCATTCGTTCTCGGAAGGACTTCCATATGCTCACTTGCCTTGTGCAAACACGATTGAGAGTCAAAGGACTGCATGCCTTCCGGTACAAACTTGATCTTCCTTCATCCCAGTACGGTCGTTGCTTTTCTCTCCAACACGACCGAGAGGCTTCCATGAGCATCACAGAATCGGCCTCACCACAAGACAGAAGTACCCACGACATTCGACCATGGAACTCGTCGCCCGCCAAGACGGAGCTTTCGCACTCTACCATTACGACCCTTCGATCGCGGCAGCGACCACATCTGTCCTACTGTTCTCAGCGACCACCATCTTCCATTGCTGGCAAGCAATCCGCCTACGATGCGGTATCGCGACCCCACTTGTTGTCGGAGGGTTGAGTAAGTTTGGACATCAAGACACCTGCAATGCAACCTTACAGTGCTCTCAACTCACGCCGTTTAGTGGAGGTCGTCGGGTTCATCGGCCGCATCATCTCTAGCAGAGAATCGCCAAACTGGACTCTGGGTCCATACATTATCCAATCGATCCTACTGTTGATTGCGCCTGTCAGTCGTCCTGCAGAAGTCTTCGAACGGGTGCTTCTGGGATACTGACCGCAACTTCTCTTGCAGGCACTTCTCGCAGCGACAATTTACATGGCCTTTGGGCGCCTTGTCACCGGAGCCGGCGCGCAGAGCTACACCCTGATCAAACACCAATGGATCACCAAGATTTTTGTCACCGGCGACGTCCTTTCCTTCTTCCTGCAGGCTGGCGGTAAGTATTTGTCGGCTGAACAATATCTCCCTGTTCCTCACATATTGATTGCCCATCACAGGCGGTGGCTACCAATCCACAGGAACCCTATCAGCACTAGAAACGGGCTCCCACATCATCGTAGTCGGCCTCTTCGTGCAGCTCGCGTTCTTCGGCTTCTTCATGGTCATCGCCATCTGCTTTCACAGAAGCCTGACCCTCGTGCCAACAATCCAATCGCGCGGCGCGTTTCCCTGGAAGAAGTACATGTGGACTCTGTACGGCGCCAGCACGCTCATCATGGTCAGGTCGGTCTTCAGAGTGGTGGAGTATCTCCAGGGGAGCAACGGCACCTTGCTCCACCACGAAGCCTACCTCTACATCCTCGACGCCCTGCTCATGTTTGCGGTCATGGTCGTCTTCAACGTGAATCATCCCAGCGGAGTCACGATCTCGGACAAAGGGATGAGCAGGGATGCGACTGATGTGCATTTGGAGAGGTTTTATGGGCGGGTGGTGTGATTGCTAGAAGAAGATTGCTTTGGGCACAAGGCTATGATGCGGATTTGCCAGGTTCGATTGAGGTTGACAGGCAGATGAGGAGTGATCGCAACAACGATTTTCTTCTCATGTCTACGCAGCAATCGATATCATACTTCACGTGTGTAACAAGTAATGATCTATCTCTTGGCTCCAACAAAACTCCATATCTCACAGCAAGCGTACAAGTCCGAATAAGACACCAAACAACTCAGCCTGATCCCGAACATGTCTGTAGACGGAATCCCGCCTAACATTCGTCGACGAAATCCGCCAGCGCCTCACGGGTGGCGTAGAATTCACTTTTCGCGGTGTAATTGGCATTGAACATCAACGGCTGCGCCCCCGGGATCCAAGTGTAGAGGTGCTTGTCCGTGAAGCCCCAGAAGCTGATATCGGTGATGCCAGCATCCAGAGCTTCACGGATGACAGCACCATAGATTTCAGTCTCTGCCGTGTTGTTGAGGGTGTGAACATCCAGCTCGGCGATGGTCACTTCTAGACCGAGAGCGTGGTAAGATTTGACCATCTCGGTGATCACGCCCGGAGTTGGTGCGTAGAAAGTCTCGTGCATCTGTAGAGCGACTCCATCGATTGGGACGCCTTTGGCTACGAGGTCGGCGACCAAATTGTAGAGCCCCTGTCGCTTGTCGTGGTAGAACTCGACTTGGTTCTCGTTAATAAACAGTGTGGCGTTTGGGGCTGCGGCTCGGGCGATGCGGAAAGCGTCCTCGATGTAGCCTGGGCCGGAGATGTTATAGAAGAAGTTGTGCGCGAGAGTCCCGTTGAGCACTTCGAAGGCTTCGGTGACGACATCCCATCGATCCATCTTGCCGGCGTAACGATGCATGACCGCGGTGAAGTGGGACGTCATTGCGTCGTTGAGGGCTGCACGATCGGTGATTTTGGTCACATAGTCAGGGTTGCAGCAGCCGGAGATGAGACCATGGCCTTTGACCACCATGTCGTTGGTTTCAGCAAAGGCAACGAGGCGGTCCAATCCTGACCAGTCGTAGACCCCCTCCGATGGGTTGACTTCCTCCCATTTCAACTCGTTCTCAGGCGACAGACTGTTGAATTGTTGCGCGAGAACTGCGGCGAAGACGGTGTCGTTGAGGTAGTTGGGATTGATCGCTCCAGAACCGATGGTGATGTTCTTTTTCTGCGCTTCATGTCTCAGAGGTGTTACTCCAGTGGGAGGAACGGCAGTCGCGGCGCCGAGCGTTGTGAAGAACGCGATGTTGAGGGCGTTGAGCTTCATGATATCTGACTGAGTCTTGGAAAAGGACGGGGGCCTGGCTTGAGATGGGAGTTGTTTGCGAATGAACGGAGATCGATAGCTGTGGATCACAGTCCTCACACATGATCATGGAGAGGTTTTGTAGACGATCGATTGAATGCTGATGACGATGTATCGAGACTACACAAGGAAGGTTCCGTGGCCACGCTTTCAGATGGCTGAGCGAAAAGACCCATCAGATTCACACCGTGTGATGGCACGGCTGGCATGTGCTGCGACTGTGTGATACGTGGCATGGCAAGGCAAGTTTCAGTATCCGAAGTCAGGTAACAAGGTCGTGGAACGTGTCGACGGAGGAGTCTGAACTCTCGCGCTCCCATCGGTGGCCGGATCTGTCGGACACTATAGATAACCAAGTTTACGAACAAGCTTTCTCGGTAGAGCCAGACCACAGGGTCTACGCAACGATCCGAGACTGGGGGCTTGGTTGTGCGAGAGTGGGGAGCTGAGTGCGAGAAAGTGCGAGTTTTCTCGCTTTCCTCCATCTTTCCACTCCTTTCACCACCGCAAGCCTCGGATACAAATCCGTCCTCCACTAGGTACTGCACCATGTCCGCTTCGCCATCATCGTCGCTCACCCCAAGTGCATTGTCAACAACTCGCGGCGCGATCCAGAAACACACCAAGGTTCGCACTGGATGCGCCACTTGCAAAAGACGCAAGATCAAGGTGTGTTTGGCACGTTCTCCCAACTCGCCGCCAATCCTGCAATGTATCCGTTCATTCCTGACCGCAGTGTGACGAGAGCCATCCATCGTGTCGGAACTGCGTCAAGCATGGCGCTCGTTGCGATTTCAGTCTCACGGTACCTCCACGAGAACATGTGCAGCCACTTACTGTCGACTCTCTTCCGCCTCTCAATCTCCTGGACTTGGAGCTTTTCCACAACTTCACCACTGCGACATACGCAACCCTCTGCATCGATCCCGCATCCAGGAACATATGGAAGAATGCGATCGCGCGTAGAGCCACGGGCTCGGACTTTGTCATGCGCGCCCTCCTGTCCGTCTCAGCTCTACACATGTCGAAACACCGACCAGAGAGAAAGCACCATTATCTCTCTCATGCAATCGCCTACCACGATCATGCAAGTCGCCAGGCCTCTACCATGATGACGCGAATGGATCCCGAGAACCTGGAGGATTTGTGGATTTTCAGCGTATTGACGGTATATTTTGCCCTTGGGAGTCCCCAGACGCCCAACGTTCCCTTCGAAGCAGGCCACAACATGTTGCCCGAATGGGTCTTTCTCTTCAACGGCGTACACCACATATTCAACGCCTTGCATGCCATACCATATAGCGGCATTCTCTCGCCAATCATCAAGCACGGAACCGATCGATGGAATCTCTCACATTGTCCAGAAAACGAAAGCGCGAACGTCCTGGCCGATCTCAGCGCCAGCATCGAAGAGACTGTCCATGACGAGAAGGATTTAGCCATCTACCGTCACGCCATCCACGAGTTGAAGTTTCAGCTCAACATGGTGCTGACCTCGCACCCGCACGATCTGGACATCATGGACGCGTTCGTCTGGCATTTCGCCATGGCCGAAGAATACATGCCACTGCTGCAACAAGGCAGGCAAGAGGCCGTGGCAATCTTCGCGCATAGTCTCATCATATTCAATGCTGTGAGTCGGTCTACTTGGCTGCATGGTTGGGATACTATCCTCTTGGCGAGATCTTACGACGTTTTGGATTACGAGCACCGTCTGTGGATCCAATGGCCGATCGAAGAAATCGGATGGGTGCCTCCGTATTAGACGATGGCGATCGTCGTTTGTCGCACTTGAGTGTGTGCTTTGGTTTCCAAGTGGCTGCACTCGAAAATCTCATCCGAATACGGTCGAAGCGCTCGAAATCTTCGCCGTTTGCTTTCTTCACAGCCAGCGTTTTTGAGTGACGGTCTCGTAACTTTCTATTCTCCATGTAGTGCCATTCGACGTCATCTCAGGACGATCTGCACCCATCCAAGTCCTTTGGATGCCAAATCACACTGATCTAATCAGTCGTGGGAGTTTAATTCTTGCCATCCAACAATCGTACCGCCAAGTAGGTGTTTTGTTGCCTAGTTGCATGAGATGCCGATTCTATCGGTACAGTAGCCAAACGGATGCTAAGGCGCTATCCACCCGTCCTGATCACCCATAGGCCGTGACCCACCAGCTTAGCGCATCCCCAATAATAGTCTCGGACAAAGGTACGAGTGCGAATACGAGTGCGACACATGCCGAATGCTCGAATGCTTTGGGCCGGCAAGCGAAGATCGCATGATTCGTTCCTTCTTCACAAAATGCTGGCTCTTGCCCTCAGTGACAAGGCACATTCAGGCCTCTGCTTATAACCCTCCCACTGGCTTCGATGCTTGCTATCCATCTGACAAGAACTATGGATTCTTTGGATGGGATCGGTCTTCTCTCAGGCCTGGTCAGAGGTTCAATGTTTCAACTTTGCAAACGATCGTTGACGAAGCGATAGATTGTCGCATACGCTGTGTACCGAGCGATATACAACGTCTACTTCCACCCGCTTCGCCGCTACCCAGGCCCGCGGTATCGCGCAGCAAGCCGTCTGCCATATACATATTCGATCTTTCGAGGGAACGCCACCGGTCGGGTCACGTCCCTCCACGAGAAACATGGTTATGTTGTCCGCATAGCTCCAGACACGCTGTCTTACACGTGCAGTCAAGCGTGGTCTGGTGTGGCTCGTTGACCGGAGAGAATGATGGCCATGGATTAACACGCATCCAGACATCTACGGGTCAAGACGTGCGAACAAACAAGGCGACCTGCCGAAAGATCCCAAGTATTACATTCACACTTCAGACATCGCCGACATTGTAGGACAGAAACGAAAATACCATCGATCGAATGCGGTATCGCTCAAAACTAACAATCACGCACAGTCCAACGCCGCCGACCAAGACCATCGTCGACTCCGGCGACTGTACTCGCTCGGCTTCTCCGACCGAGCCCTTCTCCTGCAACAAGACACCCTACAACGCCACACCACCAAGTTCATAAGCCGCCTACGCGAACAAGCGCAGGAGAACAGCGGCTTCGTCGACTTCACAGCATGGATCAACTGCCTGACCGTCGACATCATGGGCGACATGGCCTTCAGCGAGGATCTCGGGTCTCTCGACGCCGGAGAGCTGCCGCCGTCGCTGCAGTCGATGTTCAGAACAATCAAGGCCTTTACGTTCATGAAAGAAATCCTGCGCCTGCCTTCGATCTTCGTCCGAGCTGCAACGGGCTTGATACCCAGCCGCACTCGAGAAGCAGGCAAGAGCGTGACCGTTTTCGGGAATACAATGCGAGATCGTCGACTCGCGTCGACCGAGGGAAAAGCAGACCTTATGTCCTACCTAACAAAGAACAGTGCAGTGGATGGCAAAGGGCAAGATAGAACCTTCGAAAATTGACCAGGCTTTCCGCATCTACTGACACACACACGCCACAGGATGACGCACCGAGAACTAGGCCTGACAGCCACGACCCTCATCGTCGCCGGCAGCGAGACAAGTGAGAACGACCATCTCCCCAAAGACCAAGTCCAAGCCACGCTAAACCCCCAGCAAACGCAGCCGCCACGCTCATCTCCGGCCTCATCTACCTCCTCCTCTCCAACCGCGCAGTCCTCGAAAAACTCACAACCTCACTCAGAAACGCCTTCCCCCCACCCGAAACCCCCTCCCCGCTCCAACTCCAACAGCACGAATACCTCAACGTCGTCCTAAAAGAAGCCCTGCGCCTCTACCCCCCAGCCCCAGACATGTTGTTCCGCACAACAACAACCGAGCCCGCCACAGTCGCCGGTCAACCCGTCCCACCCCACACAAGCCTAACCATAAACCTCTGGGCCGCCCACCGCTCCGCCGCAAACTTCCACCGCCCTGCGGAATTCCTGCCCGAGCGCTGGCTCGAAACCCCCCCAGAGCAGTTCCACACAGACGACAGAGCCGTCTTCCACCCCTTCAGCGTCGGACCGAGGGACTGTCTCGGTAAAAGGTAAGTACCTAACTTGCTTAAAAGAAACAACAAAGAAGGGCTTCATTTCCGGATCCTCTTGCAATCATCAAGCATACAGACTGACACATTCCGCGTTTCCCCCCCGTTCCACAGCCTAGCCTGGCTCGAAATGCGCACAATCACAGCCTCCCTGCTACGGTCTTTCGATCTCGTCGCGCTGGCGGAGGGCAACAGCGGTGCGGATTGGATCGAGGGCCAGCGGGTCTTCTTCTTGTGGGAGAAGGTGCCGCTGCACGTCCGGATTTCACCAGCGCAGTAAAAGAAAAAAAAAAGGCTGGAGATTTGGGAATTCGAGTTTTTTCAAATCGCGATTCGAATCGCATCGATCGATGGATTGGGAGTCTGGGAGTTTTTTCTTTTTTGGATTTTCTGGCAGGCTCGCGATTTTGGTAGGGAAAATCGTTGTCAATGAGAGAGATGCTAAACGACCGCGACCGATTTTTTGAGTGAGAGTTTTGTTTGTGGTTCGGTGTGATGCGTGACCGCGCACCGGATATATATGCAACGTGACGAACGGCGATCTTGCCATAGCGCGCAATGCAGGAAAATGCGGTGTAAGTCCCGACGTGGCGAGTTCGTCAAGAAAGATCCCAAGTCGTTATGAATTAATCGAGACAGGCAGCGAAGATGCGTGAACAGAAGCCGGTGGCGCATGTCTCTCGCAGATGGTTGGATCAGACGTCAATTCAGATGGGAAATCGTCTGTTCGTAAGCATATGACGAGCATGTTACTCCGTCGATCTATTCTATCTGATCCCCAGATTCGGGCGGCACTCTCGAAGGCCTGACGACCTGGAACCCAGCCACCCGCGGCTGCACCGGCCGCGCACGCACCGTCGAGATGATGCTGGACTTCAGCTTCGACAAGGCGCCGCTCACGACTCGTAGGCTTCCATGTAGTAATGCAGCGGCAGAGTCGGGGTTTGCCGGGAGAGCAAGTTCGTTGACCACGCTTGGCTCGGTACCAGTTGTAGCTTTCCCGCCGTAGAAACTGTCTCCCTCACGATACGTGTAATCCTTCCAGCGTGGGCCCAGCGGCACGCTGTGCGTGTCATTCCAGTCGTCTTCGGGACTCGTGCTTCGAGAGGGTGACGAAGAGCCGCTTGAGGAGGCTAGAGTGGGTCTCGCGATGTCTGCCGGGGTCGTTGTAAATGCACTTGCTGCGGATACAAGTGATTCGTAAGAGGGCGTGCTGGTTGTGGAAGGCGTGTTCAGTCTTGCCGGATGTACTCGGATTGAGCTGTGGCGTGGCTGACGGAAATACTGTGGGGCGGGGGATTGAGCAGTTGCCGATGGATCTACATCCGACCATGAGGAAGCTTTGTCGCTTGTGGGTGGTGTTCTCGGATGATCTCCTGATCGGGACGATGACATCAAGTCGAGTCGCGAAGAGTGTGCCTCGATATCTACAAGTTGATGGGGTTGGTGCTGCTGATCGAGCTGGGTTGTCTGTGCATGAGGTTAGCAAGGTTCCCTTCGCGTGGGCTCCTAGCAGGCGAGAGCACTCACACTATGCATGATACGCTTCGCAGCCTTGCATGCTATGCTTATAACATTGCACGTAGCAGGCAGCAAAACTCCCATCACAAGCGTGAAAGCGTGCAACGAGACGATTGCATAACCAACCGCCGCTCTTGTTGAGTCGTCTGCCAAACCGCGTACAAAGCAGATCATCATGAGTGTCGTGACGAGCCTGACAACTGGAGCCATCGTACTCATGGATAGCCAGGGGTGGACCTGAAGCCACCTGATCGTAAAGAGTAGACAGAATTCACTTGCAGCTAGCAGTGCCAGTTGTACAGGCCCGAATGCCTGCAGTCCACCAATGATGGCGCCACGTATGAACGTTAGAGCGACTAGAACGGTGATATACATCTTCTCAGCATGGTGAATTTGCTTGCCCTGCTCTTGGTGCCACTTTGGAGTCTCGTGCATGAGCAAGCCAATGGTTCGGGACGGAAGACGGCAAAGAAGCCAGGTCAAAGCCAGCATGATTAACAAGACAAGGAGAGCGGCAGAGACAGTATGCCAGACTGGCAGTAGCTGGGATGCACTCAGCTGGTAGAAGGACAGAGCGGATAGCGGCAGAGTGAAGTAAGATAGCAGCACTCGTAGAATGGCCGTGATTCTTGAGGCAAGTCTCGCGGAAAGAGGTTCTTGGGAAGATGGGGCCGTTTCCCGCTTGGTTGGCCTCTTGCTGATCGCCACTACTTCCAACAAGAGTGCGGTTGAGACAGAGATGACGAGGACCGCAATGACCATGTTGACCCAGGTGTCGATGGTACTCGGTGCGCCAACAATTTGGTGCATGTGTTCAAGACCGGCCGTGCCTCCATACGTGCCGTTGATGCTGTAGATGCCGTCCTCCACACCGGAGTAGACCTTTCCATGGGTGACGGGGCCAGTGAGGAACAGCGAGAAGAGACTAGCTTTGCTGGCGATGGGCTGAAGGAAGCCAGGATAGTGAAGGCTCAAGCTGGCGGAAAGGAAGATCCACTGCATGTATGCCAGACAATCGCCGAGACCAGGCAAGCGTAGGTTCGATGTGCTCGGAGCATGCATGTAACCTCGCGCCCGCTCATCGCGGTATCGCAAGAATCCAACAAAGAGCACGAACGGGAGCATGATGCGTGGCGTCCAGCCCAGTGCATTCGACGTCGCTTCGCTCAAGGCAGGTGTCAATTCAGCTTGCAAGCACTCTAGGGCTTGATCGGCTTCCGATTCGAGCTGCAGACGGATGTTGAAGGTCGAGATTGGCGGAAGAGATGCAAGTTGAAAAGTCAAGGGGTAGACCAGGAATTCCCGAGCATGACCAGCATGGTCCGGGGAGGTCGTGCGGCACACTGAGGTGTTGGTGGCATGATAGACAGAGTGCCGACCCAGCATGTCAAGATGCAGTGTAGCCGAGAAGTCGAACATGGAGTCGTTGCGACATTGCTGCAGGGACTTGGGGGAGACGGCCAGGCTCAGGACATCAGTCTCGAGGTTGTCGTGGGCTTGTTCCAGTTGTACGTGGAATGAAGATCCAATTCCGCCGTTGTTGACTTTGCCATGGCACGACCTGGACTGTACATAGCCGCCATAAGAACCAGTCCAGCACAAGGCACTCAACACGAGGAGATGCAATAGTAACATTGCTTTTGGCTTGCCATCTCAAAGCAGGGTTAGGATCGAGTTGACAGATTGGGAGCAGAAGGGGAGCGGAGTCTCTTGAGTGGTGGTTTGACTCGGCGCAATCTTTGAGCTCGTAAAGGACCTCGGAAGCACGAATCGACGTCGCCGCGCGTTAGCCCTAGCATTAACATCTTCCTCGGTTGTTCTAGTGTCGTTCTATATGTAGGTACATTCTAGAAGAAGATCCCGGTAGGTGGCCGATACGGCTATGCGGATTTCTGATGGTTTCCAGATTATCCGGCAAACAGCCTTGAAATTCCAAACGCTCTGCCAGTCAAGGTGTCGATTGGCAGACCTGTAACTTACCTACCTACAGTAGTATATTGATGCGATTTCAAGGTCTTTACACGACCGGTCTTTCGCTCGCGCAAGTCCACACAAAAACGAGAGAACCGTAACCATGATCATAGACAGAAAGGCCGTTCGCCAGACAATGGGGTTGGTAAAGAAAGGAAGTTCTGTATCCCGCAAGCTAGAATGCGAGATTCAGCCCCAACACTAACCCTACGCTGAAGTGATGTGTTCATCAAGAGGTCCTTACCTTAGCATTCATATTTCGCTTTGTGACAGTCTTATTGCCGTGTATTTGAACAGACATTACTGCGTAGGAAGGTAGGAGTCCACCGGTAGTGACGTGCGCGTTCGTAGCCGATCATCGAGATTGCCGTAAACAATGTCGACAGCCAAACATCAACACAGGAATACCTACCAAACAAATCATCTTCAACAACTGTAACAATCAAGTCTCAAACCCCCAGTATGGCCACCTCCGCCGCCACAATCCACCAAAACCTTAACCTCATAATCCCCACCGCGCCCTCCCTCTCCCCCTCCCTAATCGACCTAGCAACAACCCTCCTCGCCCAATCCCGCGCAAAAGCACCCACCCTCAAACCCGACGAAGAAATCGCCCGCCCCTTCGCCTGCTGCCATATCGCCTGCGAGCGGCTGAAAAACCGCCTAGCCCTCGAGATTGGCAAGGTAGGCCCGCCATGCGGACCCAGGATCTACAAGAAGCTGTACGCGTTCCTGGACTCGACGTTGCAGGCGGTGGAGCAGGCTGGCACACCGCGGACGAGGAGGGTGCAGGATGTTGTTGAGGGTGATGCTGCGAGGACGCCGGGGTCTGGGAGAGGTGGAAGAGGGGCGGCGGTGGTAGGGAGCGCCGCGAGGGCGACGCCAGGCTCATTGGGGAAGAGGAGCAGAGCGGCGGCACAGCAGGTGTCGGATCTGCCGCGATACACCATGCCGTTAATCAGGCATGTTTGCGAAGCGCATGGCCTGCCGGGCGCGGCTACACATGTCTACGCGGGCGTGGAGTCGGTCTACAGGTCGCTACAGACTGCGCAGGAGCTGGAAGCCAGCGCGCCAGGCACGCCGAGCAAGAGACGAAGGTCGAATAACGGGCAGGCGGAAGCGGTTGAGTCCGTCACACTGCCAGTGCCTACGGACGACCAAATACCGGCTCTGGTGGCTGTCATCTACCTCATGACCGCAAGCTCCATGCGCGGAGAGGAGAGCTTCACGGTGACCAGATCGCAGAGGCTCGAAATGCAACCTCGCATGAAATTATACTTCGCAAGAGACAAAACAGCAGGCTCGACAATAGACCTGAAATCCCTCCAAACCGACATCCAAACATACTACGCAAAAGCCGCAACGTCCGGCTGGTCGGATATGGAGTGGCATCGAAACCTGCCTACCATGGACGAGCTTACAAGTCAAACGCAACACGACGAAGAGAATGGTCCGGTCACACCACGAAAACAGCCAGCGAAAACTCCTCTCCGCCGCAAGGAGAAGCACAGTCAACGGAAGATAGGCGAAGAAGATGGCTATGGCCCGGCTGGCTTGCTTCCTGGTTTAGGCACGATGTTCCAGCCGGCTGTGGACTGGCTGAGTGAGGATCGGAGAGAAGATTTCGCTTTTTGGAAGCAAGACATTTTGAGTTCTGTTGAGGCGATCGAGCAGAAGGCTTGAGCTGGCATGTCCGAGCAAGTTGTAATGTAATGCATTGACCTGGTGCAAGGAAGTAGCAGAAAGAGAACAAGGTATGTGATTTTTCATCTATTCATCTCTAAGCGGTCCATCATAAACAATTCCCTCTCTCCCGGGACAGCTGAGCAGCCCGCTTACGACGGCATCAACCTGTCCACCCAGACGATCCAACATGCCCAACTCAAAGCTTGCTAATATCCATGACCGAAACCTGCACCCGGTTATCATCACTCGGCGGCAGCTCGCCACCGCCCATAATCAGCAACTTCTTGTTATCCTTCAAAACGCGCAAATGCCTCGTGTAAGCCCCCTTCTCCGGAGTAGCCACCGCCACCCACTCACCCATCCCAAGTCCCTTGTTGATGTAGACATCCCCACTGCTGTGCGCCGAAACGAAGATCGTGCCGTTCTTACCGCCAACAGGACTCCACTCAACATAAGGCGAGCCGGTCGGGATGGTGCCATCCGGCGTAACCACAGGCAACCCAACCTCAGCATCGAACTTCTCCGGGTCCGCCGCGATCTTGTAGTGCACCGGGAACTGGTACGAGTCCGAGTTGGACGGCCCGCCGCCGTACTCGTAGGTCATGATGTACTTTCCGTTCGGCAGCAGCGCGACGGTCGGCATGCCCGGCCGGTCCGTGTACGTCGGGTACTTGACGTCGTCGACCACGGGGCCCCAGGTCTTGCCGTCGGCGGTGGTCTGGTGCACCATCTTCTGGCCGTACGCGAGGTCGCGCTGGTCCGAGTAATAGCAGATCAGCTTGCCCTTGTGCAGCATGAGGAAAGGCTCCCAGACGGGCGTCAGGCCGTTGTTAGGCCTCGCCTCGCCGCCCCTCGCAATGTGCGAGACGAACTTCCAGGTCTTGCCGGCATCCGTAGAGACGTAGAGGTCGATTTGCGTGACGGAGAGATCCGTCGGAATGGAGCTGCCAGCCAAGAAAACCGCACCGCTCTTGTAGCCCGCCCAGGGCTTCTCAAGCACGTACAAAAAGGGCTGGTAGCGCAAACCCCAGCCGTTGACGGCGTCCTGGACGCGCGAGCGCTCAGACCAGGTGTAGCCGCCGTCTGCGGAGTGGAAGATGGGGAAGTAGACCTGCGGGGGCTCGGGGGAGTAGTTCTCCCAGGTCGCGATCAGGGAGCCGTCTTTGAGCTGGGCGGAGCGGGCGTAGAGGACTTTGGGGTCGGTCCAGTTTGCATTGGAGGGCGGGGTGAAGACTTCGCGCTGGGCGAAGGTGGCGGGTGTTTTGGATGGTTTGGGCTTGTTGGGGGCTGCGGTGGAGAGGAGGGGGAGGAGGGAGAGGAGGAGGGTGGTGAGCTTCATGGTTGCGGACGAGGAGGGTTGGGTTGGGTTGGATGGGGGGTGAGGACTTGCGTTGTTTCGATGTTACAGACGCATACCCTCCTATATATACGTGTATGTATGTCAATGCGATGAGAGGCGAGAAAGCCAAGATGGCACATTGAAGTCAAGAATAATGTCGATCGACCATTCCATGGCTCGCATGGCTACGGTTAATCATCCTTCCTAGCCACGCCCACTTCCCGAACCTGCGGCTTGGGGATCGTCGGTCTTTGAAACTCTGTTCCTGGCCACGAGGGAAAGGCGAGATGCAAGCCAAGACGACTTGCTTGTCGTGCTTGTCTCTCATTTGTGGAAACTCGATCTTTGAGCTACACTGGCTTTCTGCTTTGCGGGGCCCCGAAAATGGGGTTGAGGTTAGGGCAAGCATGGCAGTGCTGATCTCTCGTGGAGAGCGATCGCGAGCAATTCTGCCGGTAGAAACGATCTATGCCGAGGTGGGAAACAGGCATGTGCATACGTGGTAGTGCGTGAAGTACAGAGTATGTCTGACGTAGAAGAACGATCTGCAAGTGGTGGCCAGGCAAATGCCAAATGATAAATTATACAGGAATATGATAATGATTACAATAGGGTCGCGACTCGTAGTGCTGGAATGGTCGTGAAGGTCAACCTCTCGGCTGATTGGTACAGGCAACGACTTCTCCATCAGTTCGTGGTGATGTTGTTGACCTGACATAGCAATCGACATGATCAGGTTGAAAGTTGCTCTTGCCATTCCCAATCCGCTGCCCTGGATGCCAGCTGGTATGCCTGAAACTCAGCTATTTTGATTTCCAATGCTGTTTGCAACCAGCAGTGTTTTGAGCGATGATAGTTACGTGTGGCGATGTCAGAGGATCCTTGTGACGGCAAAGCCGCACCTGTAGCTCGCAAATTTGGCAGACCAGACTCCAAATGATGAGTGTGGCCTGGGGAGGCTTCGAAAATCTGCCAAAGTCGTCGTCTCTTGAAGGTAGTGAGGGAATCTCGATCATGCGACAAGCCTAGCCTCATCATTGATCGTCCACAACGTCTGACACAGCACAATCAAGCCATTGTTGCGGCATCAACATGGGCTTGTTGTGAGCTTGTGGTGGCAGAAGCCTTTGGAAGCGTCTCTCGCTGAATGTTTCTTCTCAAGACGGTCGAACAAAAGCAGTTCATATCCTCACGCCCTTGCTCCTCAGCAGGTTGACCATCGCTCCCGCCTGGAAGCCAGCCCATTGGAAAGTCCCTCCAACCGCACCACCAACGGTCCTCACTTCTTCAAGCCTCCGGTCCAAGAACGCCTCGGTATCCTTGAAGTCTGTGCTCTGATCTTGCGTTTGGTACATCTCAGTAGCGGCGTAAACGCTGGACAAAGAAGCCCGCTTTGTGTACCACGACGAATCAACCGATGTGTCTCCGGCCAAGAACCAGATCTCATCACTGAGCTTTGCAAGCTCACGAAGGGATGCTGGGATGTTCTCGGCAAGAGACATGTGTCCAAGAGCGCCCTGCCAGTGCTGAACTACGCCTGCTTCCCCGTTTGCGCGCAGACGTTCCATGACGAGCGCCCTCACTCTTCTCCCAACACCCATGTTCTCGTCCAAGAATTGCACACGATTGCCGAGAGCAAGTCGCTGCGTGACAAGGTAGTAGATGATGAGATCGAATGCGCCTTTGCTGAAGAGATTTGTGCTTATGTCGAGATAGCCAGAGTCCTTTGCACCAAGGGTGAGAGCATCTTGAGTAAAGCCAAGGACTGGAACGTGGGACAGAGCAGATGAGAGGATCTTGGACTCAGTGGCGGGATATGGAGGAGGCAAGTTGTGTTCGTATGAATGGTAAAGGGCTCGTTGCGGTTGCTGGAGGAGAAGAGGGCGAAGGGTGGCTGGCGCGCGGAGGATGTTGCGGGTGAGAGACATTGCGGCGGAGGACTATTTGGTGTTGCGACGATGGAGAGATGTAACGAAAGACTTGTCGCGAACGAGCACTAAAGCATCAACATGCTTTCTTCTGGACATGTGCTACGACACGATATCGTCGCGGGGATATCTCGCGGCTCGGACTTCCGCTTCTTGCCCGCAATCCAACCTCACTTCACTTCTGTCAACCTCAAGTCACATCCATATTCACACACATCCGATATATCACATTGGTGCATGTTCATGTACTCTGAGATGGTCGCCGATGAGGCGGTTGAGACAAAGAGCTCGTCGAAGCTTATCGAACAAACAGTAGGGACCTCACTGACAATGAAAACAATTCGGGCAAACAACCTCATCCCATTCAACAAGTGGCTACCTCAGCATGCTCTTCTGCGGCGATAGTCTCAGCAGCTCTTCTTATCTCGAAACATAAGAGCTTTCACCTTGTCATTTCCCTTGTCCATATATACACTAACACAACCAAAACCTGCCTTCTGCCGGGTCCATCATGTCTGTGATGCCGACGAAGCCAGGATGCCGCTATCACGCAGTTCCCACGAATGGAGACCATGAAGCAACTCCTGGAACGAATACCGCTCAGAGAGTGAGCACCTGAAAGACCCAGGCAGGCCTGCCGTCGTGGCGAAAGCGACCGGAGCTGCGATTCGAGTCACACCTTCGGCTGCTGTGGAAACGCCTTCTTTTGAAAGGGGAACGGTCAAAAGCGTGCGAGCTTGCACTACTATACTGCACCTTCTGACGAGCCCCAATGATCACACCGTGGAGAACGATACCGCCTGGAGCAGCGACGATGGTCGTTCTCGCACCTGAGACGATTGCTCTGATCAAGAGGGCCCGGACGAACGGCCAGGACGCGTCCAGTGAGCTTGACTTGGGGCGTAGACGCTTCTCCTGGGTATAGCCAGTCTGGTGCTCCAGTCTGGTGCTCCAGAAAGCAGCTTCGTTTCGTAGACACCGTCACCATGCTTGTCTGCCATGACCTCGTTGGCCGTGGAGTCGACGACGATTTCGAACGGATCGATCAGCTCTGTGATGCTCTGTTGCCAGGCATCCTTCCAGACTTCCCTTTGTGAAGAGCGGTCCCTGCTATAAGTCGTCTCGACCCAGCCACAACTCGTATGCTTTTCGACGAGCAATGTCCCCCATGCAGGCATTGCTTCATGATTTGCAAGAAGTTACAGCTTTCGTTTGACACTGATTTCAGACCTCCTTTTAATTCACACTTCACACTCCATCGCAACGCCCCGCGCGCGCGCGCGACCTCGCCAACGTCATTTTCACCTCCTTCACTAACAGATGACCGCAATCGCCAATCACTGTAGGTTGTCGCGTCACGTCCGCAGCTTGCCTAGGCGACCGCTTTCCTCGCGACTTTCCCAATCCCACCACCCACCCAGACACTTCCTCGATACCTCGTCTTTTCTCGACACACCACTTTCACAAGCTTACACACCCTTTGTCACACTCTCACATACCCTACTACTCTCACACCACGCGCGCCCATTATCACGTGCTCACGCCATCTCGTCGGCATCGCGCATACTCCCTTTCTCCCAATCAAAGGGACCTCCGCCGTCATGGCCAACAACACCACCACCTCGAGCCAGCACGGCTCACACTCTCCCTCGGACCTCGAGTCCACATCCCACAAGCAAGAGAGCATCTCGTCGCGTGCCGCTTCACCCACCACCACGCCCGCCTCGGAAACCGCACCGCGCGCCAAGACTATCAGCCTGAAGGAGTACACCGCCAGCCGCAAGCAGGCTTCTGCTACTCGCAAGCTTGGCACGCCGGTGAAGAACGAGAACGGCAAGAGGCCGCTAGAGGAGGAGGAGAGGAGGGTGATCGATGATGCTGCGCAACCGCAGAAGAAGCACGAGAGTGCTGCTTTCTTCGAGCCTGTTGCCAGCCCGGAAAAGACAGCCAAGAAGAGCGAGGATGCTCAGGCTGTCAGCAAGGCCCCTGTGATCACCGAGGCCACGGCCACCACCACCACGACGGCTCCGGCCACCAGAAAGGCTACGGCCTCCACCATCAAGCACGCTGCCAGCTCTGAGCAGACAGTCAGGAAGAGCGATGTTGCTCCGGCTGCCAGCAAGGCCACAGTCAATGCCGCGGCTTCGGCCCTCAGCAAGGCTCAGGCCTCAAACAACAGGGCTACGGCCTCAAAGAGCAAGGCTACGGCCTCCAGAATGGCGACTGCCACCACCAGCGAGGCCTCCAACAAGGCCTCAACATCCTCCAAGCGTCCGGTCGCTGAAAACACTTCCTCGGACGCTCGCAAGACCCCGGCAGCCAGCAAGGACCCCTCGGCTGCCAAGAAGACTCTCCCGGCCGCGTCGAAGGCCCCCAGCAAGACTTCTGCCGTCAAGAAGGCTCCGGCCGCCAGCAGGACCTCCTCGGCTGCCAGCGAGACTCCTTTGGCGCACTCAAGCATCCCTGCCAATGTCGCCAAGCTCCTGGCCGCCGAAAAGGCTTCGGCCGCCAGCCAGACTCCTCCGCTGAACCTGATGAGTATCTTGGGCCACTACAATGAGTTTTGCACGCGACCATACTTCAGTCGCGTTTGGGTTCTCCAGGAGCTTGCTGGTGGGCGGTGGCGACTCCGCACCGTGGGTATCTTGCTGCTATGTGGACGAGAGGTGTATGACTGGGGTTGTCTGGAGGATACCGCCTGGCGCCTTAACGAATTGCGTTACCACGCAAAATGCATTGCTCGCTACAATTCCCGGTTGGACGATTTCAAGGTGCTCCTGTCTATGCAGGTCTCCAACGAGGACTTGTTCGTCTGGTATCTCAATAGAGTAAGTCAGCTGCAATGTCAGGACGTACGTGATCGTATATACAGCACCAGAGCACTCGTCGATTGGACTTCACTTGACCAGATACCGCCCGTACCGGACTACAAGATGTCACCCGTGAAACTCGCACTTCAATTGGTAGACATGATTGTGAATATAAGCCTTGGCAAAGTCGAACCTATCGCAAGAGTACTCGATCTTCATAATCCTCTTGGTATATCGCAAGTCCTGCAGGATCTACAGGCACGTCGCCAAGGTATCAGATCTCACAACGCGCCTTGTGTGCGCTATCGGAAGTGGTGTACTGCGCTGTACCATAGTCAAATGGTGCAGCAGGATGTAATGGGTCGCCCAAAGGTCGAATTCAAACCCCGCGACGAAATGCTACCACAATCATCAAGCTATGGACGCGCCGATCCTTCAGACCTCTCGGCTCTGAGCGCAGAGAGTCTGGCCGCACGCGGATTGTTTCACTTATACGAGGGTGACGTGCTCGCTGCTGTGGTGTGCAAAAGCATGCAAGTCGGGGACATCATCATCCAGTCTTACTGGTTTGACCTTGTGCTAAGGCCTCATGATGATGGCGAGAGTTTTGTCGTCGTTGGCGACGCTTTCGTGGCAGGCGGCTTCGAATTGGCGAAGAGGGCGCCATTTGTGGCCGAATGCAGCTGCGGCTTGTCGAGGGCACGGGTGACCGACTGTGATGCGGTAGACATCGAAATCGCCATCGAGCTATCCAACGAAGAAGCACTGACAGCAGTCCTCAGCCGTCGGGCAATGATGTATAGCCTCTACGACGCCTTCGAGTATCCGTGGAGAGGCACTCTCGGAGAAGTCAAAGCTGGCTCGCACGTGTTCGATGTTACGGCGGAGAAGATGGATGATAGACTCAGCGCCAGGTTCGAAAAGCCATCCAGCGCTGCACACCGCGCTGGCGAGTATTATTGGAGGTATCAGAAGTTATTCTGGTACAGTGTCTTGATGGGCACAGGCTGTTGGTTGAGCTTGCCCAGAAAAGGCACATCGTAGGCGCGATGCAAACAAGAGAGTTGTTAATCCACACATCTTGCTGTATGCAGATGTTCAGATGCGCAGCAGAGATGTCCGAATAGAGAGGATGTCCGAGTTTGTAAGCCTAGACTTTGCCATCAACAATGCTCCGAGTCCGGTAGGCTTGGAAGCTTGGTAAGAACGAAGAATGTTCTTGGCTTCACAGCATTTCCCTTGGCCTCACAGCCTCTTCTTTACCGGGTTCCGCTCAAAGTCCGTAAATTGTTGCTCATAGGGCTGCCGCATTTAGAATCTAGTAGGTAAGAGTTTTGTTAAGCATTGACATGCGTGCCAAGCTAATACAGATTGGGTTTAGTTGCCGGCTATAGTCGCGAGACGATTGCGCCAGAAATTTGCAGGAATTGACGACACCTCCGCCGCGACATCACCTCTTGACATCGCAACGACAACGCGAAATCTTCCAATCTGGATGGGCCGCCTTGGGAAACAAACATGCATTTCTCTCATTCACCCGCGAATAACCCTTCTACAGACTGCTCGAACATTCCACTTTGGTAAGCCATGGCTTCAACCACCGTCGCGGCCGTAAAGACGGCAACTAGTTTCAACAATAGTCCGTGTTGCGCCGCAGAATATCCAGGATCCAGTTCCACAGACACACAGTATCCACTATTGCTGTCAAGGTTTGTCGCTTTCCTGTCTAATTGCTCTCACCCACGAGAAATACTCAAAGATCGCGTGTCTGTGTCTTCTTTCCTTGCTTTCTAGTCCCCCTTCTTGCTGCGTCCTGACAAACGAAAACGCCTACTCCACAACCTACCCCATACCGTATTCCGTGGAGATGGATGCCTCGCAGCAAACTTCTTTGGACTCTGGACGGGACCAGAACACTGGCAAGGACCCAAAGGACCGCAAGATGGGCCTCGAAGACGACAATGAGCTCGGCATCGCCACGACCATCGAGAAGGGCGAGCAGAAATACAACCGCCTTGGCTGGAAGCGTCTCACCATCTGCATGATCGTGGAGGCAGTTGCTCTCGGCTCTCTCAGTATTCCTTCAGCTTTTGCGACACTTGGTCTTGTGCCTGGTGTGCTCATCACCGTCGGTCTTGGTCTGATCGCCATCTACACCAGCTACCTCATCGGCCTGGTCAAGCTGAAGTACCCCGAAGTTGCTCACTATGCCGACGCAGTTGGTCTCATCTGGGGCCGTTTCGGAAAGGAACTCGCAGGTGCCATGTTCGCCGCGCTCTTGATCCTCTCGACTGGCTCCCACGCTCTGACTGGCAGTATCGCATTGAGCACCATCGCTGACACTGGCACTTGTGCTGTCGTTTGGAGTGTCGTCTCGGCGATCGTCCTGTTCTTCCTCGCCCTCCCGCCATCTTTCGCCGAGTTCGCCATCCTGGGCTACATCGACTTCGCCTCGATTGTGATCGCTATTGGAATCACGATCATTGCTACTGGCACTTCGGCGACTGACGCTGTCGGCGGTCTCGCTGCTGTGGACTGGCAACTCTGGCCTTCGCAAGACACCTCTTACTACGCCGCTTTCCTTGCCATCACGAACGTCCTCTTCGCCTACTCCTTCGCGATGTGCCAGTTCAGTTTCATGGACGAGATGCACACGCCTAAGGACTACATCAAGTCGGTGTGGGCTCTTGGCATCATTGAGATCACGATTTACACTCTCACTGGCTCGTTGGTGTACGTCTTCGTTGGCAGCGGAGTGGAGAGTCCTGCGCTTCTTTCAGCCAGCAAGCTCATTGCTCGCATCGCTTTCGGAATTGCGATCCCGGTCATCTTCATCTCCGGCTCAATCAACACCACGGTCGTCGGAAGATACATCATCAACCGTGCGTTCCCGAAAGAGGGCAAGGGATCCGAGCTGCGCTACACCAACACTCGCAAGGGATGGGCCATCTGGATCGCACTCGTCCTGGCCATCACGATTGTAGCCTGGGTTATCGCCGAGGCTATTCCTGTGTTCAACGCCCTGCTTGGTCTCATTTCCAGTTTGTTTATCTCTGGATTTACGCTGTATTTCCCGCCTCTTTTCTGGTTCATGCTGCTCAAGGAGGGCAAGTGGACTTCAAGCTGGAAGAACATTGGCTTGTCCATCCTCAATGCCACCATCTTCCTTATTGGCTTGCTGGTGCTTGGCAGCGGCACTTACGCCAGTGTGCAGGACATCATTCTTTCGAGGGAGAACTCGAAGTCGTTCGCTTGCTAAAGTGTTTGTTCGTCGATCTTTCTTATTGGGCGACGATGACCATGTCTCGCATACGCAATGATGTCGTTGTACCAGATTCTCTGTGCAGGCGAGCTTTTCGGCTGCGACCCAGGATATGAACAACGTACGCCGGTAC
>Ga0265798_10000663_pt1 | contig 55851 bp, 54 predicted proteins | sample P3T30metagenome_FD_192430 | JGI IMG/M metagenome (GOLD analysis project Ga0265798, IMG submission 192430) | Plant litter microbial communities from East Loma Ridge, Irvine, California - P3 T30 | ecosystem: Environmental > Terrestrial > Plant litter > Unclassified | place: USA: California... | reverse complement strand
CGCACCGCGCCTCCCGGCCGTCACGGCGGTCGCGCCGGCGCTCGCCGGGCGGCCCTGGATCGAGCAGGCGTGGCGCGACGTCGTCTTCGTGCACTGGCGCGTGGACGTCTCCGCCGTCGCGCCGCTGCTGCCCGCCGGGACCCGGCCGGACACCCTCGGAGCCGACGGCCACGACGACGGCACCACCACGTGGGTGGGGCTGGTCTGCTTCCGGTTCACCGACACCCGGTTCCCGCCCGTGTCCGTCGGCCGGGTCGGCGACTTCGTCGAGGTCAACGTCCGCGTGTACACCGTCGACGACCGGGGCCGGCGGGGGGTCGTGTTCCTGTCCCTCGACGCCGGGAAGCTCCTGCCGACGCTCGGTGCCCGTGCCGCGACCGGACTGCCGTACTGGTGGGCCGTCGCGGAGCAGCGGCGACCCGACACCGACCGGATCGCCTACGCGCTCCGACGCCACGGCACCCACCTGCGGTCCCGGGTGGACGTGCGGGTGGGCGGTGCCGTGGCGGAGCCGACCGCACTCGAGACCTTCCTCACGGCGCGCTGGGGCATGCACGTGCGGCGGGCCGGACGGACGCGGTTCTGGCCGAACGAGCACGAGCCGTGGGCGCTGCACCGGGCGTCGCTCGTGTCGGTGCGCGACGACCTCGTCCGGGCAGCCGGTCTGCCGTTCGCCCTCACCGAGCTCGAGCCGGACTCGGTGCTGTACTCGCCGGGCGTGACGACGCGGTTCGGCCGGGGGCGCTGAGACATCGGTCGGCGCCGGGGCGTACCGTCCGGTCTCGTGACAGGCGCATCGCAGCAGGACGTCCGACGACGCGCCGGGTGGCTCCCGGCCGACCAGGAGGGGCTCGAACGCTGGCTCCACGGGCGGCGGTCGCGGATTGCCGAGCGGGACCCCGACCGTGCGCTGCACCCCGCCGTGGCCGCCTTCCGGGCCGTCGTCGAGTCGGACCCGGTGCTGCGCATGTACGCCCACGAGATGATCGCGCAGGTTCCCGCCGGACGGGCGTACCGGGAGCGGCACCTGGAGAGCTTCGACGAACTGCTGCTCCTCGTGGACGACGTCGTCACGACGGCACCGGAGTACAGCGACGACCAGATGGTGATGACCCCGCTCGACGGTGTCCTCGACTGGACGAAGGCGACCCCGGCGGGCTTCGCGTTCTACCGGGATCCGAGGGTGAACGACGCACTGCGCGGCGTCCTGCAGGGCTGGTGCGACTTCCTGTCCAGTGATGCGTCGCTGGCCGTGCTCACTCCCGAGCCGTCGGGATGGATGGGCGACGCCGCCCAGCGCGCGGTCGGGATGGACCAGTTCGTGGTCGACCCGGACGACGAGCACTGGGGCTTCACGTCGTGGAACGACTTCTTCACCCGGCGGTTCCGGGACGGAGAACGTCCCGTGGCCGCCCCGGAAGACGACGCCGTCGTGGTCAGCCCGTGCGAGGCGACGCCGTACCGGATCGCCAGTCGGGTGCACCGGCGGGACGACTTCTGGGCGAAGGCGGAGCCGTACTCGCTCGACGAGCTCCTGGCCGGGGACGAGTCCGTCGACGCCTTCGTCGGCGGCACGGTGTGGCAGGCGTTCCTCAGCGCGGTCGACTACCACCGTTGGCACAGCCCCGTGAGCGGATGGGTCGTCCGTGCGTGGGTGCAACCCGGCACGTACTACTCCGAGGCGGACGCGCAGGGCACCGACGCCGCGGAGCCGACGCTGTCGCAGGGGTACCTGTCGCACGTCGCGACGCGGGCGATCGTCCTCGTGCAGGCGGACGACCCCGCGATCGGTCTCGTCGCGTGCGTCTTCATCGGGATGTCGGACGTGTCCTCGTGCGTGGTCGGCGACGGCATCGAGCCCGGTACCCGCGTCGCCAAGGGTGACGAACTCGGGTACTTCCAGTTCGGCGGATCCACGGTCTGCGTCCTCTTCGGCGCCGGAGTCGTCGAGTCGTTCGCGCTCGAGGCGCTGCCCCAGGCTCCGGAGGAGGACCCGGTGCTCCTGCACGTCCGGTCGCACCTGGCGACGGCGCGGCGGCGGTCGGCCGGCTGAGCGTGGTGGCGGTCGTGCCGCGGCGGCCGGAGGTGCTGACCGCGGCACGCTCACGGCGCGACGCGTGATGTCACCTGCGCTCCTCAGCGCCGGGGAGCCCGCGCGGCGGCCCGGAACTGCACGACCGAGACGACCGACGCGAGGACGACGATCACCGCAGCCCCGCCGACCCACCCACCGGAGCGGTACCGGAGAACGCCGTCGGCGACGAGGCGTGCCACCACGAGCACGGCCGACACCACGGACACCGCGCCGGATGTGCACGCCAGCACGAGCCGGTCGATCCGCGGCACGCTCCTCGCGAAATGGAACGCCTGCGGGACCCCGACGAGGAACCCGAGAGCCGCACTGAAGGACGCTCCGCTCAGGAGGCTGGCCACCGTCACCACCCCGGCGACGGTCACGCCCACGACGACACGGACGACGTGGAGTCGCCAGGACGCCTCACGAGACTGCTCGTCGTACGCCGACCGTCCGGCGAGCAGGAGTGCGACGGCGCCAGCGGTCACGACGACGGCGGTCGTCACGCCGACGACGCGGGCGAGGACGTCGCCGACGGCCATGACCAGGACGACCACGGCCGCCGCGAGGGCGACCGCGAGCACCGGGTACGTCCAGACCTCCCGTCGGCGGATCGGTGTGCGCAGCACCCACGCGGGCGGCGCCTCCTCGGCCGTCTCGTCGTCCCTGGTCTCCACGGGATCATCATGCCCGCCGGTCCGAGCGCCGGCGCGGCCCGGGGGACACCGCACCGAGCCCGGCCGGGGGCGACGTGCGTAGAACGGACCCATGAGTCGAGTGGCAGTGGTGACGGGTGGTTCGGCAGGACTGGGACGGGCGACCGTGCGGGAGCTCGCGGCACGCGGGTGGGACGTCGCGGTCCTCGCCCGCGGGCAGGACGGCGTCGACGCCGCCGTCGCCGAGGTCGAGGCGGCGGGACGCCGGGGCCTGGCCCTGGTGGCCGACGTGTCGGACCGCGGGGCCGTCGAGGCGGCGGCCGACCGCGTGGAGCAGGAGCTCGGCCCGATCGACCTGTGGGTGAACGGGGTCATGGTGGGCGTGTTCGGGACGTTCCTCGACACCGCGCCGGAGGACTTCGAGCGGGCCCTGCACGTCACCTACCTCGGCTTCGTGAACGGCACGCGCGCCGCCCTCTCCCGCATGGTCCCGCGCGACCGGGGACAGGTGATCCAGGTCGGTTCCGCGCTCGGCTTCCGGGGCATCCCCCTGCAGGCCGCCTACTGCGGGGCGAAACACGCCATCGTCGGGTTCACCGAGTCGGTCGTCTCCGAACTCCTGCAGCAGGGCAGCAGGGTGCAGGTGTCCCGCGTGGACATGCCGGCGCTCAACACCATCCAGTTCCAGTGGGTGAAGTCGAAGCTGCCGCACCACCCGCAGCCGGTCGCCCCGATCTACCAGCCCGAGGTCGGCGCCCGGGCGATCGCCGCCACCGCCGAGCGTCCCCGCCGCCGGACCTGGGTGGGTGAGTCGACGGTGTACACGATCCTCGGCAACCGGATCAGCGGACGGTTCGCGGACTGGTACGCGGCGAAGACCCTGGTGTCCGGGCAGCAGGCCCCGCAGAAGGACGGGCTCGAGATGCGGGACAACCTGTACGAGCCGGTGCCGGGCGACCACGGTGCGCACGGGGTCTTCGACGATTCGGCGCACGCCTGGTCGCCGCAGACCTGGTGGGTGGAGCACCGCCGGGTCGGGAACGGGATCATCGGCGCGGTGCTGGGCATCGCCGGCGCGGTCGCACTCGGCGCGGGGCGGCGCCGGTGAGCCGCCGACGCGCCCCGCGGCTGCTCGCGGTGGAGGTCGGCCGTGCGGCCATCGGCGTCTGGCACGCGCTCCGCGCCCTCCGTGGCAGCGACGAACGCGTGCTCGACACGGTGCTCGCGGTGCGGCAACTCGGTCAGGCGGCGCTCGTCGTCCGGACCGCGACACCCGAGGCGCACACCCTGAGCGCGCTCGTCGACGCCGCGCACGGGGCCTCGATGGTGCCGACCGCCCTCGCCGGACGACGCCGCCGGCGCTTCGCCGGCGGGCAGGTCTGGATCGCGGTCGCGCTGACCGTGGCGGAGGTCGCGGCCGTCGGGAGCGGTCGGGGCCGCCGTCGTCCCGGTCGGATGCGCTGATCGCACAGGTGCCCGGATCCGCACACCGTCGCGGCGTAGCGTCCTCTCCATGAGTGACCAGGAACAGACCGAACCGATCATGGACGGCGCCACCGACGCCACGAACCACGAGAAGCTGCGTGGTCTCATCGAGCAGGTCGACCACGACCACCGGGGCGAGGGCGCCGGCGCGATGGCCGACCACCTGCGGGACCGGATGGACGAGACGGGCGTCGAGGACGAGGACGACGACACGACCGACGTCGCCGACTGACCGGACGCCGTGCACGGCGGGCGCCTGCTGCGCACGGCGCGTCCGCGGGCGGCCGGCCGGCCGGCCGGCCTCACGATCAGGCGAGGTGCGCGCGGAAGGTGCGCAGCGCCTCCAGGTCGTCGCCGTCGAGCCCGGAGCGTGCCGTGAAGCGGTCCGCGTCGATCCCGTCGAGCGCGGCGCGGAACGCGCCCTCGACCGTCGTGCCGTGCTCGGCGCACAGCGCCTCGATGCGCGCCTCGTTCGGCGGTACGCCCATCGAGGCGAGCATCGCCGGCGCGTTCCCGACCGTGACCAGGTGGTCGTCGACGATGGCGTCCGACTCGACCCCGGCGATGGTCAGCAGTGCGAGCGCGACGATGCCCGTGCGGTCCCGACCACCGGCGCAGTGGAACAGCACACCGCCGGGCTCCGCGCGCGCGATCGCCCGGAGGGCCGCTCCCGTCCGCTCGGGCAGTTCCTCGAGGTGCGGCCCGTAGTACAGGGGCGTCCCGGCCAGGCCGGTCTCCCAGTAGGCGGACCAGAACGCGGGTTCGTCGTCGAGCCCGTCGTGGTCGACGTGCATGGTCGTGACCCAGTCCGGGCGGGCACCGGTGTCCTCCACGGTCTCGGAGGGCGCCCGGAGGTCGACGACGGTGCGCACCCCGGCGTCGTGGAGCGCCTGCCAGCCGTCCGCGGTGACCCGCTCGAGGTTCTCGGAACGGAACACCCGACCGGACGGGGTCGTCCCGCCGCCGCGCAGGGGCAGCCCGCCCAGGTCTCGGGCGTTGTGGAGACCGTCGACGTGGAGCGTGCGGTCGTCAGACATGCAGCTCCGACAGGTCCGGGTCGAGGTCCCCGAAGCGGTGCGCGCGGATCGAGACCGACTGCTCGCGGAGGAACGGCAGCATCTCGACGATGCCCGACTCGACCACCGGGCCGTCGTGGACCGCCACGTCGATGCTCGCACCGAGCGCCTCCTCGAGCGCGAGCGGGTCGCCGCCGACCAGCCGGATCCGGGCGCCCGGACCGCCGAACGCGGTGTGCGCCGGGCGGTCCCGTCCCTGCCCGAGCACCGCGTCGATGGCGTCCTCGGGCTCGTCGTCGTCCGACGACCAGCGCTCTTGGAAGACCGCGCCGGAGGCGGCCCGGCGCAGGAACTCGTCGTCCGACTCGACCAGGTGGTCGACGACGTCGAGGGGTGAGCGGCTCGACGCGAGCAGCTGCGTCAACGGGCCGGGCAGCGGACGTGCGGTGCTCAGCAGCACGTGGGCGCGGGCCGCGGTCGCCGCGACGAGCACCCGCACGAGGTCCCCGCTCGGCGTCCCCTCGGCCTGCCGGACGATGACCGACTGGGGACGCCAGCGGAGCACGTTCCGCTCGACGACGAGACCGGACGGGTCGTGCGACCGGCCGAACTCGGCCTCGCGTGCCCGGACGTCGCTCAGCGCACCGGCGCGCACCTGGTCGAACTCCTCGAAGGACAGCCCGCTCCGTGCGGCCTCGATCACCGCGGTGACCCGCGGCGGCAGGCCGTGCAGCCGGATGCTCTTGTGCACCTGCCGCGCGACCGGTTCCCACCGGCCGAGGGTCGCCACGTAGAGCGGTCCGCCCGCCTTGGTGCCGGTGCCGACGGCGGACGCCTTCCAACCGCCGAACGGCTGCCGGCGGACGACGGCGCCGGTGATGCCGCGGTTGACGTAGAGGTTGCCGGCCTGCACCCGGGCGATCCACTCCGCGACCTCGTCGGCGTCGAGGGAGTGGATGCCGGCGGTGAGCCCGTAGTCGGTGCCGTTCTGGATCGCGATGGCCTGCTCGAGGGTGTCGGCGCGCATGATGCCGAGGACCGGGCCGAAGTACTCCGTCTGGTGGAAGTCGCTGCCCGGACGGACACCGTCGCGGATGCCCGGCGACCAGAGACGCCCGGAGTCGTCGAGCGGTTCCGGCTGCACGAGCCAGGACTCCCCCGGCCCGAGCTCGGTGAGCCCGGCGCGCAGCTTGCCGGACGGCTCGGCGATGACCGGGCCGACCTGCGCCGTCGGGTCGTCCGGCCACGCCACCCGAAGCGTGCGTGTGGCGTCGACGAGCTGCCGGCGGAAGCGCTCGCTCTCGCCGACGGACCCGACGAGGACGACGAGCGACGCGGCGGAGCACTTCTGGCCGGCGTGCCCGAACGCGGACTGCACGATGTCCTGCACGGCGAGGTCGAGGTCGGCGCTCGGGGTCACGACGACGGCGTTCTTGCCGCTGGTCTCCGCGGTGAGCGGCAGTCCGGCACGCCACCACCGGAAGGACCGGGCGGTGTCGGCCGAGCCGGTCAGGATGATCCGGTCGACGGCCGGGTGCGCGACGAGCTCGCGGCCCAGGCGGTCCTCGTCGAGGTCGACCAGCTGCAGCAGCGAGTGCGGCACGCCCGCGTCCCACAGGACGTCGGCGAGCACGGCGCCGCAGCGCTTCGCCTCCGGCGCGGGCTTGAGCACCACGCCGCTGCCCGCGGCGAGCGCGGCGAGGACGCCCCCGGCCGGGATCGCGACGGGGAAGTTCCACGGTGGGACGACGACGGTCAGCCGCGGCGGCACGTAGCGGGCGCCGTCCCCGTCGAGCACGGCGAGCCGGCGGGCGCTCTCGGCGTAGTGGTGCGCGAAGTCGATCGCCTCACTGACCTCGGTGTCCGCCTCGGCGAACGTCTTGCCCGTCTCGGCCGCCATCACCTCGATGAGGTCGGCGCGGCGGGTCTCGAGCTCGTGGCCGATGAGGTCGAGGAGCTCGGCGCGGTCGGAGGGGTCCTGCCGCCCCCAGTTCACGCCGGCCTGCGCGGTCCGGGCGACGATGCGTTCGAGCGTCGACCGGTCGACGATGCGTGCGCCGCGGATCGTCTGCGCGCCGAGCTGCGAGCGCGACACGCGTCGGAGCACGTCGAGCGCCCACGACCGGTTCGCGGCGATCGACGGGTCGGTGTCCGGGACGTTGTGGAAGGCGTCCCGGTGGGTGGGCTCGCCGAGCGGTGCGGTGCGGTCCTGGGTGCGGTGCGTGGCCGGCACCGGGGTGTCGAGCGCCGCGACGGACGCCGCCCAGCGTGCGCGCTCGCGCTCGAAGACCTGGTCGTCGTGGTCGATGTCGGCGGCGCTCGCGATGAAGTTCTCCGGGTCGGCGCTCTCCTGCAGGCGACGCGCGAGGTAGGCGATCGCGGAGTCGAACTGGTCCGGGTGCACGACGGGCGTGTAGAGGAGGATCGTTCCGACGTCGGCCCGGACGGCGTCGGCGTGGGTGCTGGCCATGCCGAGCAGCATCTCGACGTGGACGCCGTCGGTGACGCCCCGGCGCTGCGCGAGGACCCAGGCGGTGGCGAGGTCGAACAGGTTGTGGCCGGCGACGCCGATGCGCACGGCGTCGATCCGCTCGGGGGTGAGCGCGGTGTCGAGCAGCCGGAGGTACGCGGTGTCGGTCTCCTGCTTGCTGCCCCAGGTGGCGAGGGGCCACTCGTGCAGGATCGCGTCGACGCGTTCCATCGCGAGGTTCGCGCCCTTCACGAGCCGCACCGTGACCGGTGCGCCGCCGCGGGCCCGGCGCTCCTGCGCCCAGGCGGTCAGCGAGTCGAGCGCGCCGGCGGCGTCCGGCAGGTACGCCTGCAGCACGACGCCCGCCTCGAGCCCGAGGAACTCGTCGCGGTCGAGCAGTGCGCGGAACACCGCGAGCGTGACGTCGAGGTCGCGGTACTCCTCCATGTCGAGGTTGACGAACTTCGCCGGACGCCCGGAGGCGAGCGGCGCGGCGGCCAGTCGGTAGAGCGGGACGAGGCGGTCGACGACGCGTTCGACGGTCTGGTCGAACGCCCACGGCGACGTCTGGGGGACGACGGAGCTGACCTTCACGGACACGTGGTCGACGTCGTCGCGCGCGAGGAGGTCCATCGTGCCCTGGAGCCGACGGTCGCTCTCGGCGCTGCCGAGGACGGCCTCGCCGAGCAGGTTCACGTTCAGCCGGGTGCCCGGGCCGCCGACCTTCGCGAGTGCCGGGCCGAGCTTGGCCGGTGTCGCGTCGATGACGAGGTGCCCGGCCATCCGGCGGAGGATCCGGCGCGCGGTCGGGACGACGGCCCACGGGGCCATGGTCGCGAAGCCGCCGCCGAGGGTGACGGCGCCGCGGAGGTACCAGGCGAGGAAGTCCGGGACGTCCTGGCTGACCTTCTCGAGGTTGCGCGCGGCGACCCGCGGGTCCTCCGGTCGGATCACCTTGTCGACGAAGCCGCGGGTGAAGTCGAGACCGTGCTCGTCGCGCAGGGCCGCGGTGAGGCGTGCCACCCCCGGGTCCTGCTTCGCGCCCGCGGACGCCGCCGTCCACCGCCGCACGAGGGCGAGGGCTTCGTCGGTGCAGTCCTGCAGTCGGGCGCTCGGCATGCTCCGATCGTATGCCGACCCGCCGACCCCGCCTCGGAAGCGCCGGGGAGCGCCGGGGAGCGCGCTGAACGTCATCCGTGCGGATGATCACCGGCCGGACGACCGCGCCGGGTGGTTACGCTGGCGGCATGTCGAACGCGGGTGCCGAAGGCCACGACTGGGTCACCTGGGACGCGTACCACGACGTCTGGCGGCGGCTCGACCGGGCGCTCGACCACGCCGTGCAGCAGGGCGCCGGGATCTCCGTCCCCGAGTTCGAGATCCTCATCGGCCTGCACCGCGATCCGGAGCACCGGCTGCGTGTGCGCGACATCGCCTCCGGCATCGGCTGGGAGAAGTCGCGGGTGAGCCACCAGGTGACGCGGATGGTCGCGCGGGGCCTGGTCGAGCGGGAGGACTGCCCGACCGACGGGCGCGGCAGCTGGGTCGTGATGACCCGCGACGGCCGTCGCGCGGTGCTCTCCGGCATCCGCGCCCACACGGCCGCGCTCGAGCACCTGTTCTGGAGGCCCGTGGGGGCCGACGCGGCGACGCTGCGGTCCGTCAGCGCGCGGATCCAGGACGCGATCGGGCCCGAGGCGGACGGCTCCGACGCAGCTGCCGATGCGGCTGCCGACGGGGACGGCGGTGCGGGTCCCGACGCCGACGCCGGCGCGGTCGCCGGCACCTGATCGGCCCCTCGGCCCGACCGGTCGGGGGACACGCGAACGGCGCCGCCCCGGTCGGGGACGACGCCGTTCGCGTGGTGCTGCTGGGTGTTACTTGATCTGCGCCGTGATCGTCGCAGTGCCGACGAGCATGCCGCGCTTGACGGCGTCCGTCTTGAACGTGTCGTTGAGCAGCTTCGCCGCGTCCTCCGAGACGTGGACCGTGGTGCCGGTCAGGATCGCGTCGTCGCCCTCGAGCTGCAGCGGCTTGAGCGAGCCACCCCAGAGCTCGAACAGGTAGGCGTCGGCGACGGCGACCTTGCCGTTGACGAGCACGTCACCGTAGAGCTTGGACGAACCGGGGTTCACGACGAAGTTCTGCAGGGTGACGGTGGTCGACCCGGCGGTCAGTGTGAGGCCGGAGTCGTCGTGGTTGAGCAGACCCTGCACGTACGGGCGGTAGTCACCGTCCGGCGACCAGTAGGTGACCGAACCGGCCGTGATCGGGAAGGACACGGAGCCGTTCTCGAGCTTCGCGCCGCCGGAGACGCCCGGGGTGAGCTTGAGGGACGCGAGGGCGTCGGTGAAGCTCTTGTCGAGCGCGACCGCCGTGGTCCCTCCCTTGACCTCGGGCACCGATGCGACCGGGGCCGGGATCTTCGAGGACGACGAGGAGACCGTCTGGATCGCCGGGGTCGAGGCCTGGGCCGCCGAGACGCCGAACGCTGCGCCGCCGAGGACGAGCGCGCCGGTGGTGGCGAGGGTGACCGAGGTCTTGAGGCTCTTACGCATGTTCCGAACTCCTTTGCTGTGTCGCGCTCGGCGCGATGCTGTGTGCGCGCCGAACACACCCCGATGAGAGGTGGAGAACCAGCTATGTGCGGCTGGTGAGCGCTCCGGGTGTTTCCCGGTGTGTACCAGGGATTCGGCACCCCTCGGAGAACGGTTTGGACCGGTTCGGCGTCGTTACCGTTCCGTTACCGAACCGGGGTGCGGCGGGCACCGTCCGGGCAGGACGGTGGCAGGGTCGAGGGGTGCAGCACCACGCCCCCGTCCTCATCGCCGGCTGCGGCGACCTCGGCATCGAGACCGGCCTCCGCTTCGCCGCGCAGGGCCACCCGGTCGTCGGGCTCCGTCGCCGCGCCGGACTCGTCCCCGCGCCGATCACCGGCCGCAGCGTGGACCTGCGCCACGAGGTGCCCGAGGTCGCTCCCGACACCGGCGTCGTCGTGGTCGCGCCCGCCGCCGGCTCCCGCGACGTCGACGAGTACCGCGCCACGTACGTCGACGGGCTCCGGCACGTGCTCGACGGCATCGACGCGTCCGGGGCGACCCCGCGCGTCCTGGTGGTCTCGTCCACCGCCGTGTACGACGTGGACGACGGCAGCACCGTCACCGAGGAGACCCCGGCCCGGGGCGAGACGCCGACCGCCGACGTGCTCGTCGAGGCCGAGGCGCTGCTCCGCGAGCGTGCCCCCGGCGCCGTGCTCGTCCGCCTCTCCGGCGTCTACGGCCCGGGTCGCGAGCGCCTGGTCACCCAGGTCCGCGACGGGAGCGCCCGGCTCGCGCAGCAGACAGGGGCGTCCCCGCACACCAACCGGATCCACCGCGACGACGCCGCCGCCGCGCTCGTCCACCTCGCCGGTGTGCCCGACCCGGCGCCGACGTACCTCGGTACCGACGACGAACCCGCGCGGCTCGACGACGTGCTGACCTTCCTCGCCGCGGAGCTCGACGCGCCGGCACCGGAGCGGGCGGCGTCGACGGGTCGCCAGGCGGGCGGGGACAAGCGGCTGTCGAACGCGCTGCTGCGGTCGACCGGGTGGGTCCCCCGGTACCCGACGTTCCGAGAGGGCTACCGCGCCGTGCTGGCGGGCGAGGGGACCAGGCACCCGTAGCGACGCCCCGGACGCGACCACGGCGCGGACGGGAGGCGCGCTGTGCCCGCCCGCACCGCGCCTCCCGTCCGTCAGCGGGTCGCCTCGCGCCCCCGGTGCGGCAGGAAGGTCTCGTCGCGCAGCGACTGCTCGATCTGCTCCAGCGACTTCCCCTTCGTCTCCGGCACGCGCCGGAACACCAGGACCCACGCGAGGACGTTCAGCACCGCGTACACGAGCATCGTGCCACCCAGACCGATCCAGCCCGTCAGCGTCAGCGCGGTCGACGTCACGAGCAGGTTCGCACCCCAGAGCACCATCGCGTGCAGGCTCGTCGCGGCCGCACGGATCCGCAGCGGGTACATCTCGGAGCCGATCAGCCAACCGACGACCTGGATCCCGCCGGCCTGGAAGAACATGAACGCCAGGATGAGCACGATCGTCACGACGGGGGACGGCTTCCCGCCCTGGACGAAGAACAGCGCCCCGAAGAGCCCGATGCTCAGCGCCGCGCCGGGCAGCATCACGAGCGTCAGCCGTCGTCGGCCGATCCGGTCGACCAGCCGCGAGCCGACGAACGTCATCACCAGGTAGACGACCCCGACGCCGACGTTGGCCCACAGCGAGTAGACGTGCGGGAACCCGGCGTCGGTGAGGATCGTCGGCGTGTAGTAGATCATCATCTCGAGGCCGGTCAGCTGCGTGAACGCGGCGACGATCAGGCCGGCGACGAGCGCGGGACGGACCCAGGGCTTCCGGAGCTGCGCCCACTGCCCGGCGCCGGACGAGGGCTCGGCGTCGTCGAGCTGCCGGATCTCGTCGAGTTCGTCCTCGGCGGCACGGTGGTCAGGTCGCAGCCAGCGCAGCACCCGGCGGGCGGGTCCGATGCGGTCCTGCGCCACGAACCACCGCGGGCTCTCCGGCAGCTTCAGCATGCCGAGCAGGAGCACGATCGCGGGAGCGGCGGCGACCCCGATCATGAAGCGCCACGACACGACGCCGTTCACGGTGACGCCCACGACCGCGGCCGCGAGGATGCCCACACCGATCGCGCAGTTGAAGACCGTCACCAGGCCGCCCCGACGCGGGCCGGGTGCGATCTCGGCGATGTAGGTCGGGATCGTCTGGGTCGACCCGCCGACGGCGAGACCGAGGAACAGCCGGCTGAGGACGAGGAACACCGGGCTCGGCGACAGCGCGGCGCACAGCACGCCGAGGCCGAACACGGCCGCGATGAGCAGGATGGTGCGCCGGCGACCGATGCGCGCCGAGACCGGACCGGTGACGAACGCCCCGAGGATCGCACCGACGAGGATCGACGCGGTGATGAACTCCTTCACCGTCGCGTCGATCGAGAACTCCCTGCCGATCTCGATGAGCGTGCCGGAGATGACGCCGGTGTCGTACCCGTACAGCAGCCCGCCGATCGCGGCGACGAACGCGACCCGCGTGACGTGCCGTCTCGTCGTCCGCTCGGCCGCTGCCGGGCTCGTGCCCTCCGGGAGGGGCGCGGGGACACCGGGTGTGCGGTCCTCCTCGGTGGTCGTGCTCGTCATCGGCTGCCCTCTCCCCCTCCGGGACGCTCCCGGTCGCGGGACACGGTAGGCGCGGGCGGGCGGGCGTCCCCGGAGGAAGTGCCGGCCCGCGCGGCCGCCCGCTGTCCGGGGTTCAGTGCCAGCGGTGGTCCTGGATGGTCATGCGCGGCCCGAACGCCGGCTTCCGGAACCCCGAGCCGCCGATCAGCCGCACGACGCGCTCCCGGTGCCCACGCCACGGCTCGAGGAGCTCGAGCATGCCGTCGTCGTCCACCGGCCCACCGGTCAGCGCCCACCCGACCAACGCCGGCACGTGGAAGTCCCCGACGCTCGGTGAGTCCGGGTCACCGTGCGCGCGCTGCGCGGTCTCGGCGGCGGTCCACCTCCCGATGCCCGGCACCGACTGCAGGCGCTCGGACACGACAGGGCCGCCACGGCCGAGCGCGAGCGTCCGTTCGAGCGCCGGCGCGACCCGCATCGCTCGCATCACCGTCGCCGACCGACCGGGCTCGATGCCGGCCCGGTGCCACTCCCAGCTCGGGATGCGAGCCCACTGCTCGGGCGTCGGCGGGACGAACATGTCAGCGGGGGCCGGGCCCGGAGCGCGCTCGCCGAACCGCCGGAGCAGGTACCGCCACGCGCGCCAGGCCTGCCGCGAGGTCACCTTCTGCTCCATGATCGCCGGGACGAGCATCGCCACGACCGCGTTCATGCGGAGGAGCCGTAACCCCGGCTGCCGGTGTCGCGCCTCGTGCAGGAAGGGATGCGCGGTCACGTCGAGCGCCGACCAGTCGTCGCCCCGGCCGAGCATCTCGGGCGCGTGCGCGACCGCCCACTCGGCCCCGTCGCCCCACGCCGACACGGCGACGCCGTCCGTGACGCGACGCACGAGCACCGAGGCGGGCCCGGACGGCGTGCGGAGCGCGAGCCACGTGTCGGACCCGACCACGCGGAAGGCGGGGTCGCCGGAGCCGCGCTGCAGGGGCCGGAGGGTCGCGCGGACGTCCACCGCGCCTCCAGGCCGGTACACCGTGTCCACGCGGAGCGTCGCGCCCGACGCGCCGCCCGCAGCGGACGCGGCACCGGGTGCGGACTCGAGCAGGGACACACGGGGATGGTAATGCCACACCACCGTCAGACATGATGGGGACGTCCCCTGCACCACCCGACGACGGAGTACGCCCCATGCGCATCGGCATCCTCACCTCCGGAGGCGACTGCCCCGGCCTCAACGCGGTCATCCGCGGCATCGTGCTCAAGGGGATCGCCATCTACGGCCACGAGTTCGTCGGCTTCCGGGACGGCTGGCGCGGCGTCGTCGACGGCGACATCGTCCCGCTCGGACGCAAGGACATCCAGGGCATCGCGAAGCAGGGCGGCACGATCCTCGGCACCAGCCGCACGAACCCGTTCGAGGGTCCGCACGGCGGCGTCGAGAACATCACGGCGACGCTCGACCGCCACGGCATCGACGCCATCGTCGCGATCGGCGGCGAGGGCACGCTCGCGGCCGCGAAGCGCCTCACCGACGCCGGGCTGAAGATCGTCGGCGTGCCGAAGACCGTCGACAACGACCTGGGCGCCACCGACTACACGTTCGGCTTCGACACCGCGGTCGCGATCGCCACCGAGGCGATGGACCGTCTCCGCACCACCGGCGAGTCGCACTCGCGCTGCATGGTCGCCGAGGTGATGGGGCGGCACGTCGGCTGGATCGCGCTGCACTCCGGGATGGCGGCGGGCGCGCACGCGATCCTCATCCCCGAGCAGAAGACGTCGCTCGAGCAGATCGCGCAATGGGTGCAGTCCGCCTACGACCGCGGACGGGCCCCGCTCGTCGTGGTCGCCGAGGGCTTCGTCCCCGACCACGAGGACAACGCGCACTCCGAACGAGGTCTCGACGCGTTCGGCCGGCCCCGCCTCGGCGGCATCGGCGAGCGCCTCGCCCCGCTGATCGAGGAGATGACCGGCATCGAGACACGGGCGACCACGCTCGGCCACATCCAGCGCGGCGGGACGCCGACCGCGTACGACCGGGTGCTCTCGACGCGGCTCGGGCTCGCGGCGATCGACGCCGTGGTCGAGGAGCGGTGGGGGCGGATGGTGGCGCTGGAGGGCACCGACATCGTGCACGTGTCGTTCGCGGACGCGCTGGGCGAGCTGAAGACGGTGCCGCAGGCGCGCTACGACGAGGCCGCCATCATGTTCGGCTGAGCGCGCCGGGTCCCGTCGGCGCGGGTCCGGGCGACCGGCCTGGAGGCACCGGGTAGCGTCCGACGCGTGACCCGCGCAGTCCTCGCCTCCCGCTCCGCCCCCGCCGTCGTCACCGACGTCGACCTCCCCGGCCCCGCCGACGGCGAGGTCTGCGTCGACGTCACGTACTCGAGCGTCAACTACAAGGACGGCCTCGCCCTCGCCGGCAACCCCGGCGTGGCCCGGCTCGACCCGCTCGTCCCCGGCATCGACGTCGTCGGCACCGTCTCGGCGATCGGACCGGGCGTCCACGACGTCGCGATCGGCGACCGGGTGACGTGCAACGGCGCCGGTCTGGGCGAGACCCGGCACGGCGGGTGGGCCGCGCAGGCCGTCGTGCCGTCCGGGTCGGTCGTCGTGCTGCCCGACACCGTCGAGGACTCCTTCGCCGCCGCGATCGGCACGGCGGGGTTCACCGCCATGCTCAGCGTGCTCGCCCTGGAGCAGTTCGTGGCCCCGGGCGACGGACCGGTGCTCGTGACGGGGGCGTCCGGCGGGGTCGGCACCGTCGCGATCGCCCTGCTCGCGGTTCGCGGGTACCGGGTGACGGCGTCGACGGGACGCACCTCGAACGAGGCGTCGCTGCGCGCACTCGGCGCGGCGGAGGTCGTCGACCGCGCGACGCTGGCCGACCTCGGCAAGCCGCTCCAGCGGGCGACGTGGGCCGGTGCCGTCGACAGCGTCGGCGGGGCGACGCTCGCGAACGTCCTCGCGGCGACCCGGTGGGGCGGTGCCGTCACGGCGTGCGGCCTCGCGCAGGACTCGGCGCTGCCGACGACGGTGATGCCGTTCATCCTGCGCGCGGTGTCCCTGCTCGGCATCGACTCCGTGGACGCTCCGCAGTCGTTGCGTCGTCAGGCGTGGGACCGTCTGGCCACCGACCTGGACGCGGCGCTCCTCGCCGACGTCAGCCGGACGGTGGACCTCGAGCAGGCGATCCGCGTCGGGCCCGAGGTCGTCGCCGGCCGGGTCCACGGGCGGACCGTGGTCGACGTCCGCGCCTGAGACCCGCCACGGCACGGCCGGATCGACCGCCTGTCATATGTTTTTACAAACGGCTGGCTCTTGACACGCTAGGTTTGGCACGTAGAACATCAGACCAGTACGAGGAGCAGCGCATGCCCGTCCCCAAGTCGACCGCCGAGACCTCGCCCCGGAGACTCCTGCGCGACGTCGTCTACGACCGGATGCTCGCCGCTCTGCGGGACGGCACCCTGCAGCACGGCGAACGGCTCTGCGACGACGAACTCGTGGCCTGGCTCGGGGTCAGCCGCACGCCGATCCGCGAGGCCATCGCGAAGCTCGTCGACGTCGGACTGGTCGAGATGGAGGCGAACCGGTACACGCGCGTCGCGAGTCCGACCTTCGACGACTGGGTGGTCGCGGTCCGCGCCGTCACCGGCTTCTTCGAGCTCAGCCTGCGCTGGGGTGTCCCCGAGTACTCCGACGCCGAGGCCGACGAACTGCGCGGCCTCCTCGCCCGTGCCGACAAGTTGCGCAGGGCGCGCGACCACGGTTTCGACGGTGCCCTCACCGCGATCATCGAGTTCGCGGTCGAGCACTCGCGGAACGAGCTGGTGCGGACCGCCGCGCGGAACGCCCTCGAGCGCGTCCGCTTCACGCTCAACCCCACTCCGCCGTTCGAGCAGTGGGACTCGGATGCGCTCTTCTCCGTGCTGCGCGACGCTCTGGACGACCGGGACGGCGAGACCGCGACCATGGCCGCGCGGGCCTTCACCCGCGACATCGAACGGCACATCTGCTCGCTCCGCGGCGCCCGCGGCTGACCGTGGCCGCCGCGGGACCGGACCACCGGCGACCCCACGGCGCCCCCGTCCGCAGGCGGTACGGCACGATGGAGTCGTGAACGACGTCCTCCTCCGCACCGAGGCCCTCCGGGTGACCCGCTCCGGCCGCGACCTCCTGCACGACGTCGACCTGACCGTCCGGCGCGGCGAGCACTGGGCGCTCCTCGGCCCGAACGGCGCCGGGAAGTCCACCCTGCTGTCGGTCCTCGGCGCGAACGCCCACCCGACCGCCGGCACCGTGGAGCTCCTCGGGCGCCGGCTCGGACGCGTCGACGTCCGGGAGCTCCGCGAGCACATCGGACACGTCGACCCCCGGCACCGGATGCTCTCCCCGCTCACGGTGCTCGAGACCGTGCTGACCGGCGTCACCGGGACGACCGACCTCATGATGCGGTGGGAACCCACGGCGGCCCAGGTCGCGACCGCGGAGCAGCACATCGCCGACGTGGGACTCGCCGCCCGCCGCGACGCCCGCTGGCCGGTGCTGTCGCAGGGCGAGCGCGGGCGGGCGCTCATCGCCCGGGCGCTCATGTCCGAGCCGCGGCTGCTCCTGCTCGACGAACCCGCCACCGGGCTCGACGTCGCCGCCAGGGAGCACCTGCTCGAGACCGTCGACGCCCTGCGCCACCGCCACCCCGAGCTCGGGAGCGTGATGGTGACGCACCACCTCGAGGACCTGCCGGCGTCGACGTCCCACGCGATGCTGCTCCGCGACGGGGCGGCCGTGGCACAGGGCACCGCGGACGAGGTCATCACGTCGTCCGCGGTGTCGCACGCCTTCGACTTCCCGCTCGCCATCGTGCGTGCGGAGGGGCGCTGGGCGGCGCGCCGCGCGTCCTGAGCGAGCCGCGCCTCCCGGCTGGTCGCCCCGGCAGACCCGCAAAACGCAACGCGGACGGTTCCGCGCAGCGGTATGTCGCTGCGCGGAACCCCGGTGGCGTTTTGCGGGAGAGAGCGGCTACTCGGTCGCGGCCGCGGCGGCCTTCGCGGCCGCCGGCAGTGCGTCGAGGATCCGTCCGACCGCACGGTCGTCGTGCGCAGCGGTGACGAACCACGCCTCGAAGACGCTCGGCGGCAGGGTGACGCCCTGGTCGAGCATGCTGTGGAAGAACGGCGCGTACCGGAAGGCGTCCTGCGCCCGCACGTCGTCGTAGTTCCGCGGGGCCGTGTCGGTGAAGGCGAACGAGAAGAGGTTCCCGGCGTGCTGCACGGTGTGCGCCACGCCCTCCGCCGACAGCGCCGCGCTCGTCGCGTCCGCGATCACCGACGCCGTGCGGTCCAGGTGCGCGTACACGTCGGCCGTCGCGGCGCGGAGCGTCGCGGTGCCGGCGGCGACCGCGAGCGGGTTCCCGGACAGCGTGCCCGCCTGGTAGACGGGGCCGAGCGGCGCCAGGAAGTCCATCACCTCGCGACGACCGCCGAGCGCGGCCAGGGGCATCCCGCCGCCGATGACCTTGCCGAACGTGACCAGGTCGGGCTTCCACCCGGCGCCGTCCGGCACGGTGTTCGCGGCCTCGAGCCCCCACCAGCCCGCCGGGCCGACGCGGAAGCCGGTGAGGACCTCGTCGACGATGAGCAGCGCCCCGTGCGACTGCACGATCTGCGCCAGGGCACGGTTGAACCCGCGCTCCGGGGCGAGGACGCCCATGTTCGCGGCCGCCGCCTCGACGATGACGCCGGCGATCCGCTCGGAGTGCTCGTCGAACGCACGGCGGACCGCGTCGAGGTCGTTGTACGGCAACACCAGGGTCTGGGCGGCGGTCTCGGCGGTGATGCCGGCGCTGCCGGGGAGCGCCAGGGTGGCGACGCCGGAGCCGGCCTCGGCGAGCAGCGAGTCCGAGTGCCCGTGGTAGTGCCCGGCGAACTTCACCAGGAGGTCCCGCCCGGTGTAGCCGCGGGCGAGCCGGATGGCGGTCATCGTCGCCTCGGTGCCGGTGGACACCATGCGGATCTTCTCGATCGGCCCGTCGCCGTCGACCTGCACCCGCTGCTTCACGAGTTCGGCGAGCTCGGTCTCCCCCGGCGTGGACGCACCGAACGAGAGCCCGCGGGACGCCGCCTGCTGCACGGCCTCGACCGTGCCGGGGTGCGCGTGCCCGAGGATCGCCGGACCCCAGGACGCGACGAGGTCGACGTACTCGCGGCCCTCGGCGTCGGTGACGTACCCACCCTTCGCGGCGGTGAGGAAGCGGGGCGTGCCGCCGACGGAGCCGTAGGCGCGGACGGGCGAGTTCACCCCGCCGGGGATGCTGTTCTTCGCCCGGCCGAAGAGCTGGTCGTTGGTCGTGGTCGTCATTCGGGGGCCTTCCCGGTCGTTGCGACGCCGGACACCGCCGCGGTGCTGCCGGTCGTGCGCAGGCCGGCCTCCTGGTTGAGCTTCCGTGCGATGTCCACGGCGAAGTAGGTGAGGATCGCGTCCGCGCCCGCGCGCTTGATGCCGACGAGCGCCTCCATCGCGGCGGCGTCGCGGTCGATCCAGCCGTTCTGCGCCGCGGCGGTGATCATCGCGTACTCGCCGGAGATCTGGTACGCCCAGACCGGCACGGACGAGGTCGCGGCGGTCTCGGCGAGCACGTCGAGGTAGCTCATCGCCGGCTTCACCATGACGATGTCGGCGCCCTCCTCGATGTCGAGCTGCACCTCGCGGAGGCCCTGCCGCCCGTCCGCCGCGTCGATCTGGTACGTGCGACGGTCGCCGACCAGGGTGCTCGCCACCGCTTCGCGGAACGGGCCGTAGAACGCCGACGCGTACTTCGCCGAGTAGGCCAGCAGGGCCGTGCCGCTGTGCCCGGCGAGGTCGAGGGCGTCCCGCGCTGCCGCGATCTGCCCGTCCATCATGCCGCTCATGCAGACCAGCTCGGCGCCGGCCTCGGCCTGCACGACGGCCATGTCGCGGTAGCGCACGAGCGTCGCGTCGTTGTCGACGGAGCCGTCCGCGGCGAGGACGCCGCAGTGCCCGTGGTCGGTGAACTCGTCGAGGCACAGGTCGGACTGCACGACGAGCGCGTCGCCGACCTCCTCCTTCGCCACCCGGATCGCGACGTTGAGGATGCCGTCGGGGTCGGTCGCGCCGGAGCCCTCGGCGTCCTTCGTCGTCGGCACGCCGAACAGGTTCACGCCGCCGACGCCCTGCGCCGCCGCCTCGGCCAGCGCGCGGCGGAAGGAGTCGAGCGAGTGCTGCTGCACGCCCGGCATGCTCGAGATCGGCACCGCCTCGGTCGCCCCCTCGCGGATGAACATCGGCAGCACGAGCTCGGCGGGGTGGAGCCGGGTCTCGGCCACGAGCCGTCGCATCGCGGGAGTGGCGCGGAGCCGACGGGGGCGGACCTGGGGGAAGCGTCCAGTCACGGGTGACCTTCCTGATCGGGGTGTGGGGTGAGTCGGGTGGCGACCGCGTCGAGCAGGGCCTCGGCGGAGCGGGAAGGGGCGACGACGTGCACCGGGAGCCCGGCTGCGCGGGCGTCCGCGGCGGTCCCGGGACCGATGCAGGCCACGAGGGTCCGGGGGTGGAGCGGGGCGATCCGTCGTGCGACCTCACGGGCGACGCTGCCGCTCGTCACGAGCACGGCGTCGGGCGGGGGTTCGAGGGCGACCGGCTCGTCGCCGGTCCCCACGGTACGGTACGCGACCGGGTCGTCCACGTCGATACCGCGGGCGCGCAGGCCGTCGACGAGCGTCGGCGCGGCGATCTCCGACCGGGGGTGCAGGACGGGGCCGGCGTCCGCGGGGAGCGCCGCGACGAGCCCCGCAGCGGAGGCGTCGGCGGGCACGAGGTCGACCGGCCAGCCCGCCGCGCGAGCGGCCCGCGCGGTCGCCTCGCCGACGCAGGCGACGCGGACGCCGGCCGGGAGGGACGGGGTGCGCCCGGCGACGACGCGCACCGCCGTCGCACTGGTCACCACCAGCCACCGGTACCCGGCCACGTCGGGCCCGGTGCGGTCGGCACGGGGTGCGGCGTGCCTCCCGTCCGTCCCCGCTGCCACGAGGCGGGCGAGCGCGGCGTCGAGTGGTCCGGGATCCGGAGCCGGGGCGTCCGCGATGAGCGGGACGACCACGGGCCGGAGGCCGCGGGCACGCGCCTGCTCCGCGACCGCGTCGCCCCACGGGCCGCCGCGCGGGACGAGGACGACCGGTGGTCGTGCCCCGTCCCCGACGCTGGCGGTGTCGTCCGTGGTGCCCCGCCTACTCTGCGGGGGTCGCGAGGCCCGGACCGGCGCTGTGGTCGCCGTCGGCCGGCGCGTCGGAGACCGACGAGGCCAGGTCGGCGAGCTCCGCGGCCCCGTTCTCGAGCAGTTCCGCGGCGACGCGGCCGGCCACGTCGAGCGCCTCGTCGAGGCGGTCCTGCGCCGACCCGTCCAGGTGCGCCGCGTGCGAGGCGGTCCGGTACTCGGAGCCGTCGGGCCGGTAGACCGTCGCGGAGACGAGCAGCAGCTCGGCGTCCACGACCGCGGTCGCACCGATCGGGGCGGAGCAGCCCGCCTCGAGCTTGGCGAGGACCTCGCGCTCCGCGGTCACGGTCAACCGGGTCGGGGCGTGGTCGATCTTGCGCAGCGCGGCGAGCAGGCTCCGGTCGTCCTCCCCGGTCCGGATCTCGACCGCGAGCGCACCCTGGCCCGGGGCGCTCGGCCAGAAGCCGAGGTCGAGCAGCTCGGTGGCGGCGTCGAGCCGACCGATCCGTCCGAGGCCCGCGGCGGCGAGCACGACGGCGTCGAGGTCGTCGTCCACGCGGCCGAGCCGGGTGTCGATGTTCCCGCGGATGTCGACGACGACGAGGTCCGGACGCTTCGCCCGGAGCTGCGCCACCCGTCGGGGCGAGCCGGTGCCGACCTTCGCCCCCTCGGGCAACGACTCGACCGTCGCTGCGTTCCGGGCGACGAGCACGTCACGGGCGTCGGCACGCTTCGGCACCGCGGCGATCGTCAGGCCGTCGTACGGTGCGGTCGGCAGGTCCTTGAGGGAGTGCACGAGCACGTCGACCTCGCCGGCGACGAGCGCCTCGCGCAGGGCGCTGGCGAAGACCCCGGTGCCGCCGAGGCTCGCGAGGGAGGCACGGTTCGTGTCGCCCTCGCTCGTCACGGTGACGAGCTCGACCGGACGGCCGGCGGCCTTGGCGAGGCGGTCGGCGACGTCCTGCGACTGCGCCACCGCGAGGCGGCTGGCCCGGGTGCCGAGGCGGATCGGCGCGGGGCCGTCCGCCACGGCGTCCGTCGGGACCGATGCGGACTCGGTCACGGTGCGAGTCCGGCGGCGGCGGGCTTGAAGCCGGCGCGCACGTTCTCGCAGCAGCCCGGACGGCACACGTCGTACCAGGGGCCGAGCTCGGTGCGGTGCGGACGCTCCGCCGCCGGCGTCCCGTTGACCCGCTCGAGCACGAGGTCGACCAGACCCGCCACGTACGCGGGGTCCACGCCCGGCGTCTGCGTCCGGATCGACCAGAAACCGAGCTCCTCGGCGGTCTCGGTCGCCTCTTCGTCGAGGTCCCACATGACCTCCATGTGGTCGCTGACGAAGCCCAGCGGCACGATGAGCACCGCACGGGTCGGGCCGCCCTGCAGCTCGTCGTTCATGTAGTCGTTGATGTCCGGCTCGAGCCACGGCATGCTCGGCGGCCCGGACCGCGACTGGTACACGAGCTTCCACGGCGGGGTGCTCGTGCCACGGAGCGCGGCGTGCTCCGGCTGCTCGAGCAGCTCCGCCCACGCCTGGTCGATGACGACCTGCGCGACCGCGAGGTGCTGCGCCTCGTAGGCGCCGTGGTCGCCGAACCCGCGGAAGTCGGGGCCGGACCGGGCCGCGTCGCTCGACGGGATGGAGTGCGTCGAGAACAGGACGTGGACCTCGGTGGACGGGTCGATGCCGTCGTTCTCGGCGATCGCCTTCGCCAGGCCGTCGCGGACGCCGTCGACGAAGGGCTGCACGAAGCCGGGGTGGTCGAAGAACTGCCGGACCTTGTCGATCTGCACCGTGTCGATGAGGCCCGTCGAGTCGAGCACGCGGGCGAAGTCCTCGCGGTACTGGCGGCAGCTCGAGAACGACGAGTACGCGCTCGTCGCGATGGCGAGCAGCTGGCCGTACCCCCGGTCCGCCGCCTCCTTCACGGCGTCCTCGAGGTAGGGGTCCCAGTTGCGGTTGCCCCAGAGCACCGGCAGGTCGACCCCCCGCTTCGCGAGCTCACCCTCGAGGGCGGCCTTCAGCGCACGGTTCTGGTCGTTGATCGGGCTCACGCCGCCGAAGTGGCGGTAGTGGTGCGCCACCTCTTCGAGCCGCTCGTCCGGGATCCCCCGGCCGCGGGTGACGTTGCGGAGGAAGGGGATGACGTCGTCCTGGCCCTCCGGGCCGCCGAAGCCGGCGAGCAGGATCGCGTCGTACGCGACGGGGACCTCGACGTGCTCGGGACCGGACGCCGCCGCCGGCGTCGCGCCGAGGACGGCCTGTCCGTTCGTGATCTGGGACGTGTCGGTCACGACAGCACCTCCGGGAGTTCGGCGGTCGTCACCCGACGACCCGTGAAGAAGGGCACCTCCTCGCGCACGTGCATGCGCGCCTCGGTGTAGCGCAGGTCGCGCATGAGGTCGACGAGGTCGACGAGGTCGGGGCTCTCGAGCGGCAGGATCCACTCGTAGTCGCTCAGCGCGAACGTGGCGATCGTGTTCGTGAGCACGCGGCGGTACTTCGCGCCGGCGATGCCGTGGTCGCGGAGCATCTGGGACCGCTCCTCCTCCGGCAGGAGGTACCACTCGTACGAGCGCACGAACGGGTACACCGTGATCCACGCCTCCGGGTCCTTGCCACGGAGGAACGCGGGCGTGTGCCGCTTGTTGAACTCGGCCTCGCGGTGCATCGCCATCGCGTGCCAGACCGGTTCGGCGTCCTGGAACAGGCCGGTCCGTCGGACCTCGCGGAGCACCGCCTGGATCGCCTGCGCGTCGTCGCCGTGCAGCCACACCATGACGTCGGCGTCGGCACGGAAGCCGGACACGTCGTAGAAGCCGCGGATGGTCACCCCGCGCTCGGCGGCGGCGGCCACCACCGCGTCGAGCTCGGCGACGGCGTCGTCGCCGACACGGTGGATCGGCCCGAGCGGCCGACGGAACACCGCCCACAGCGCGTACGCCGTCAGGAGGTTCGGGTCGATGCCCGACGCTGGATCGGTCTCGTTGGTGGACGCTGCTTGTGCCGGGGGCTGCACGTCGGAGCTCATGGTTCCTTTGTCCTGTCGGTTGCCTGGGTCATGGCTTCGCGCTCGCGACCTGGGACCACCGATGGGCGGCCTACCGCCGTCGGAGCACCGCTACGACGATACCCCCGACCACCGCCACTCCCGCTGCGAGCCCGGCCAGGTACGGCACCGGCTTCTCGTCGATCCCACGCTTGACCTTCGACGCCGCGATGCCGAGCTGCTTCGGCAGGTTGAGCTTGTCCTCGATGGCGTCGAGGGTGTCGAAGAGCTGCGCGCGCGTCGACGCGACGCGGTCGGCCAAGTCGTCGTGCGGTTCGGTCACGTGTTCCTCCGGGAGTGTGGGGTGCGCTGCCACGGTCGAGCGCTAGAAGCGGCCGCGGACGTCCGGCTTGCGGGTGCCGTACTGCGTCGGCGGGGTCGGCTTCTTCCCCAGGCCCTTCACCGCGTGGACGTCGTTCTTGACGCTGTCGATCGTGCGCTTCGGCGTGATCGGCAGACCCTTCTTCAGGCGCTTCCAGCCGAGCAGGCCCAGGATCGCGGCGACGATGAGCATCAGCACGGCGAGGAGCAGGGCGGCGAGCCACGCCGGCATGATTGTCGCGAGGCCCATCACGGCCGCCGTCAGCAGGACGCCGATCGCGTAGAGCACGATCACGAGCGCGCCGACGAGGAGACCCGCGGCGAGGCCGAAGATCTTCGCCTTCGTCAGCATCTCGGCCTTGAGCAGGTTCAGCTCGCCCTTGACCAGCTCCTTGACGAGCTTCGGGACGTCGCCGACCAGGCCGAACAACGAACGCGACTTGCGGTCGCGGGTGTCGGTCATGAGGTCGCGGAGTCCTTCTTCTGCCCGACCTTCCGGACGACCTTCTTGGTCTGCTCACCGACGAAGTCGGCGACGTCCGGGGTCTTGTCGGCGATGAAGTCCTCGGCGACGTGGACGCCCTTCTGGACGCCGTCGCTGTTCCAGATCTTGCCGGAGACGGTCTTGATCTGCTCGTACCGCGCGCGTCCGGCTCGGGATCCCAGGACGTACCCGAGCGCGGCGCCGGCGATGAACAGGAGCTTTCCTCGCATGAGCGATTCCTCCGTGGGGGTCAGTGTGCGGTGGTCATGCGCCGAACGGCATACATCCGGCTCGTGTTGGCAACAGTAGCCCTCAGACGGCGTCAGGTCCGCTCAGGAATCCAGGATGCGCTCAGCCGAGGTCCGGGCGGCCGCGACGATCCCGGCGAGCCCACGCCCGCTCGCGACCTCTCCGATGGCCACGACGCCGTCGGTCAGCCCGGCCGCCGAGCGGTCCGGACCCCACCATCGGACCCGGGCCGCTCCTCGCACGGAGTCGGGGAGGACGGGCACGCCGAGCATCGCGGACGCGTCGCGGGCGGCGCGGGTCCCGGTCTCGTCCCACGGGTCGACCGGGAGGCTCGTGGCGACGCCCGACGCGCCGGTCCCGTCGCGCTCGTCGGTCCCGTCCTGCTGTCCGGTCGCGTAGCTCAGGCGGAGCACGTGCCGCCCGGCCGCCGCCTCCGCGAGCCACGGCCACTTCACGGTCGCGTGCGTGATCGCCTTCGCCGAGACGCCGGACGCGTCCGGGTGCACGAGCATCCCGGTCCCCCGCGGCGCGGCGTCGAGCTCAGGCTGGTCCACGACGAGTGTGACGAGCTCGATGCCCGTGCGCTCGGGCGCGGCCGTGCGGGTCGGATCGGGGGTGGACGCCAGGACGTGCTCGGCCGGCAGGCGCTCCGTGGCGCCGTCCGCGTCGACCACCTCGACGGCGTGCTGCTCGATCGCGGTCGCCCGCGTGCCCAGGCGCACGTCGACCCGGTAGGTCTCCATGTCGGCCACGAGCTCGTCGACGAGGCGGACGATCCCCCCGCGGATGCCCTGCACCGCGGAACCTGCCGTCGCGCGGGCGCGCAGCGCGAGGACCGCACGCGCGAGTGAGCCCTCGCGGAGGAGGGCCGCCCGGAGCCCGGGGGCGACGCGGTCCGGGTCGAGGTCGTCCGGGTGCGTGGAGTGGACGCCGGCGACGATCGGCACGACGAGGTCGTCGAGCACGCGGTCCCCCATCCGCTTCCGGACGACGGCGCCGAGCGAGGGCGCGTTCGCCCCGACCGGACCCGGCAGCAGGGAGTCCATCTGCGCGCGGAGCGCCGCACGCTGCCCCACGACCGCGAGCACGTCGGCGGCCATCGGGCTCCCGGGGATGCCGAGCAGCCCGGTCTGCGGGATCGGGGCGGTCCGGCCGTCGCGCGTCATCAGCCACGCGCCCCGCGGGTCCGGGGTGACGACGTCGTTTCCCAGCCCGAGCTCGATCGCCAGCCGTCCGACGGCGTCGTTGCGGGTGGCGAACGAGTCCGCCGCCATGTCGAGGTCGAGGCCCGCGACGGTGTGCCGGCGGATCATCCCGCCGAGGACGTCCGAGGCCTCGACGAGGACGACGTGCGCACCGCCCTTGGCGAGGTCCCGCGCGGCGACCAGACCCGCGACCCCGCCGCCGACCACGACGACGTCGGTCACGCGTCCGCTCCCGTCCCGTCGCCCAGCCCGTGCAGCAGCTCCACCACGCGGGTGAGCACCGCAGGGTCGGTCTCCGGCGGGACCCCGTGACCGAGGTTGACGACGTGCGCCCTGGCCGCGCCGCCACGATGCACGACGTCGCGCACGTGCTCCTCGAGCACCGGCCAGGGGGCGGCGAGCATCGCGGGGTCGATGTTCCCCTGCACCGTGACGCCCGTGCCGACCCGTCGGACGGCTTCGTCCAGCGGGATGCGCCAGTCGACCCCGACCGCGTCCACCGCGACCGTGCCCGCCGGGTCCCCGAACGTCGTCATCTCGTGCAGGACCTCGCCGCTGCCGACGCCGAAGTGGATCCTCGGGACACCGGTGTCGGCCACGTGCGCCAGGGCGGACGCCGAGTGCTGCGCGACCGAGGCGACGTAGTCCGCGCCGGACAGCGAACCGACCCAGGAGTCGAAGAGCTGCGCGGCCGAGGCGCCGGCGGTCACCTGGGCGCGGAGGAACGCGCCGGAGACGCCCGCCGCCCAGTCGAGCAGGCGCGACCAGGTCTCCGGGTCGGCGTGCATGAGGGTGCGGGCGCGGATGTGGTCCTTCGACGGACCGCCCTCGACGAGGTACGCGGCGAGGGTGAACGGCGCCCCGGCGAAGCCGATGAGCGGGGTGTCGCCGAGCTGCTCGACGGTACGGCGCACGGCTTCCTCGATCGGCGCGAGGGCCGCCGGGTCGAGCGGCGCGAGGGCGTCCACGTCGGCCGCCGTGCGGATCGGCGACCCGAGCACAGGACCGCGGCCGGGGACGATCTCGACGTCCACACCGGCGAGCTTGATCGGCACGACGATGTCGCTGAAGAAGATGCCTGCGTCCACCCCGTGCCGGCGGACCGGCTGCAGCGTGATCTCCGACGCCATCGCCGGGTCGAGGCACGCGTCGAGCATGGCCGTGCCGACCCGCAGCTCGCGGTACTCGGGCAACGAGCGACCGGCCTGGCGCATGAACCACACCGGCAGCGTCTCCGGACGGTCGCCGCGGAGCGCCCGGACCAGCGGCGACCCCGAGGTCCGACCCGTCACGAGCGGGTGGGTGTCGGGCAGGGCTGCGGAGGTCGCGTCGGTCACCCGACGATTGTCCCATCCGCGGCGCACCTGCCCCGCCCCTGCCGGAGATCCGCAATTGTGACGATGCGCGGCCGTGCACACGCTTCCTAGCCTTCGAGAACAGCCTGCGGAGCCACGTCAGGAAGGCCACCGGCCGTCCAACTGCTCCAGGGCTTCGGTACTGGTCAGAGAGGAGAGAGCATGTTCAAGGATCATCAACCCCTGCGGTTGCTGGCGACGGTGACAGGACTCAGCATCGCTGCGATGCTGAGCGCCGGAGGTACGGCGGCGTCTGCCGCCCCCGCCGTCGCGGCCCCAGGCGCGGGCGCGCCCGCGGCGAGCAGGATCGGCGACGCGCCGGCGTGGGAGATCAGCGGCTTCGGCGACGTCGACCACCAGACGGCTCGAGCCGGCGAAGCGTTCGCCAAGAACCTCCGCAACGAGGTCCGCGAGATCGGCGGAGGGCTGGTTCCGGGCGCCGTCGTCCAGTACGAGATCACCGGAAGCACCGGCTCCTACTTCGGCGAGCCCGGACGCGCCGTGGTGAAGGTGTCGACCGATGCGTCCGGTGTCGCCACCGCACCCACGATGACGGCGGGCAGTACGCCGGGTGGTTTCGACATCAAGGTCACCACGCCCGATTCCCCCGGCAGCAACCCCGCCTACTACGCGGCAACGGTCGAGGGGCAGGTGTCCCTGACGAAGCCGAAGATCACCGCTCCTGCCCGCAACGAGGTCTCGCCGACGATGCGGCTCACCGGCACCGGCGAAGCCGGGGCGCGGATCCGCCTCGCTGACGAGGACCACGAACCGCTCCCGGGCACCCCCAGCGTCGACGTGGCCCCAGACGGGACCTGGTCGCTCGAATGGGCTTCTGGACGACGAGACGAGCCGCTCCTGACGGTCACGGCGCTCCAGGACAAGGACGGCAGGAGCAGCGCGTCCGATCCGCTGACGGTCCAGGTCAAGCAGGTCCTCATCGAGAGCCCTGCGGAGGGAAGCACGCTGAACGCGAGTTCGACGTGGTTGACCGTCCGGGGAAGGGGTATCCCGGGGGACTCGATCACCGTCACGGGCTGCACACTCGGTGTTCCGTGCACGCCGTACGGGTCGGTCAAGGTCGAGCCGAACGGCCTGTGGTCGATCTCGAAGTCGGCACCCGGGTTCTACCCTGGTTACGCCTACGTCGAGGCGAAGAGCTCCTCGGGCTTCCAGGACCGAGCCGACTTCATCCTCGAATGACACCGACCGTGGCCCGGGTGGCGCAGGCGCACCGCCCGGGCCACGGTCCGTTCCGGAGCAACAGGAATGGACAGCAGTTTCCGAGCCGGGTACGAACAGGGGGTCCTCTCCGAGCGGGCGCGCCTGTCCCGGGACATCCACGACATCCTGATCCAGGATCTCGCGAGCCTTCGCTACCTCCTCCGATCGAGCGCGCACGCGGACCTTCCGTCCGCAGAGATCGACGGCGTCCTCGCCGCGGACCGCATCGCAGAGCGGCTCCTCGCCGACGCGCGGTGCTTCGTCCGAGCGCTGGCGCCCCCGCGGCTCGACGACCTCGGACTCGTCGAGTTCCTCCGGTTCCTGGCCGAGTCACAGTGGCAACGCTTCGGACTGAGGGTCGACATTCACGTCGAGGAGATGCCGGAGCTGAGCGCCACGGACCAGACGACCGCGGTCCGGATCGTGCAGAGCCTCATGGCGAACGTGGTCCAACACGCGAAGGCGCATCGCGCGACCATCCGCGTCCACGCGAGGGCCGACGACGTCGTCGTCTGCGTGGACGACGACGGCGTCGGGATCGAGGCGTCGACCGAAGAGCGCGCGATCCGGTCCGGCAGGTGCTTCGGCCTCCGGTCGACGCGGGAACGCGTCGCGGAGGTCGGAGGCACCTTCGACCTCGAATCGAACGCCCGTGGGTCCACGGTCCGGGCGGTCTACCCTCGCGCTGCCCGCCGGATCGGCGCGCCGGTCGCGTCGAGGACCTCCGTCCTCATCGCCGACGACCACGCGCTCGTCCGTGCCGGTGTCCGTCGCACGCTCGAGGCCAGCGGCGAGCCGTTCTCCGTGCTCGAGGCCGCATCGCCGGAAGAGGCACGACGGGTGGCGGAGGACCTGCGCCCCCGGGTCGCCCTGGTCGACCTGGACTTCGGGCCGGGCGGCGGTCGGTTCGTCGGCATCGAGCTGACCCGGACGCTCCGAGCCCTCCCGCAAGCGCCCCAGGTCGTCATCCTGTCAGGACACTCGACACCGGCGGACCGCTTCCGCGCCGAAGAAGCGGGGGCGGTGGGGTTCGTCCTCAAGGGCGCGGACCCCGCGGAAGTGGTCGCGGCGACCCGGGCGGCGGTCGCGGGTAGGCCGGTCTTCCCACCCATCGTGCACTCCGAGACCGGTGCCCCCGCCCCACGGGTCACCCAACGAGAACTCGAGATCCTCGCCCTCCTCGGAGAAGGGCAGACGAACCGAGCCATCGCGCAGCGCCTGTGCATTTCCGAGGCAACGGTCAAGTCCCACGTCGCGCACATCATGGAGCGGGTCGGTGCCCCGACCAGGGGCGCAGCCGCGCGGTTCGCGCGCGACTACGGGCTGATCGAGTGACCCCTTCCCGAACCGACGTACCCCGGAATGCCGACGTGAAAATGTGCCCCGCCGAGATGCTCGCATCCGGCGCATCATTGCAGTTCCAGCCGATGAGGTCAGTGTCCGCGAGCGACGCGGGCCATGAGCCGATCATCGGTGCCGCGTGCGCAAAGGAGAAGAACTCATGAACACGTTCCGTCGTCTCGCTCTCGTTGGTGTCGGCATCCTGGTGACCGCCGGGGGAACGCTCAGCGCCGGCTCGGTGGCCACTGCGGCCCCACTCACGACCGTGTCGTGCACCGTCGGTGCCGAGACACAGACGTACAGCCCCGGGCTGACGCGTACGCCTGCGGTCCAGCAATCGACGACCACGTCGAGCTACTCCCCCTGTCTCGGAGTGGGGGCGTCCCAGACCGGCGGCTCCGCGCGAATCGACTCGAGCAAGCCCACGCAGAAGCCGATCTCCTGCCTCTCGTTGCTGCAGACGGCAACCGGTGAGTACACGATCAGGTGGGCGAACGGGAAGACCAGCACCTGGCAGTGGGACCTCATGGTCAATCAGGCGAGCAGCGGCTTCACCAGGATCCAGTCGGGGAAGATCACGAGCGGTCTGTTCGCGGGCAGCACCGCCACGCGGGTCAGCACGGGGACCGGGAACGATCTGAACCAGATCACGGGATGCCTGACCGGTGGCGCCCCGGTGACGAGCGCGACCTACGCCAGCACGCTACTCGTCTCCCCGTCGCTGCTCTGACGCAGGCGCCAGCGCGAGGCGCCGGTGGCGCGGTCACCGGCGCCTCTGAGCCTCCGTCCCACCCGCGGGATCGCATTTCGTGAGGTCGGTCTCGGCGAGCGGCTCGCCCTCAGGGGTGATGTAGGTCATGTAGAGCACCAGGGGCTCCGTGCCCTCGTTCACGCCCTCGTGCACGTACCCGGGACCCTCGTTCAGCGCGTCACCGGCGTGGTAGACGTGCACGCCGCCGGGGTAGACGGGGGCGTAGTGCGTCAGGGTGCCGGACTCGACGACGCCGATCAGTCGGCCGTAGTGGCAGTGCCGCCCGGTGCTGGCACCGGGCTCGAACGTCAGTCGACGCTGGTTGACCTGGAGCGGACCAGCCACCCGGACCGCGACGTCGGCGTCCTGGCGGCCTTCGGCCAGCTCGTCGATCGTCGGGCCGGGCGGGGCGGCGGCCGATCCTGGCGGCTGCGTCGACCGGGCCGAGACGCTCCCGGCGGGGACCGCCCCGGCAGCGGTCAGGGCGAGCACCACCGCAGCGCTCATGGCCCGCCACACGGCGGTTCCCAGATGCCGCGCACCTCCTCTGGGGAACAGCATGATCAGTACCCGAGCCCCTCGCCGCCGGTGACCGGGATGCACGCTCCGGTGAGGTAGGTGCTCTCCGCGATCCACTGGATTGCCTGGGCGATCTCCTGCGGCTGCCCGAAGCGGCCGAGCGGTGTCCGGGCGAGGAGTTCCGCGCGGTGCTCGGCGTCCACGCGGGCGAACATGTCGGTCTCCGTGGATCCCGGGGCGACGACGTTGATCCGGATGCCCCGGTGTCCGTACTCCCACATGACGGAACGCGCGAACCCCTCGAGCGCCGCCTTCGACGCGGTGTAGTGGCTGCTGCCCGGGATACCGGCTCGGGAACTCTCCGACGAGACGAGCACGATCGATCCCGATCCCTGGCGGTTCATCGCGGTCACGACGTGCTTGGTCGCCATGATCGCGCCGAAGGTGTTGACGCCGAACACCTCCCCCAGGGCCTCGGGTGTCATCCGCACCAGGAGGTCCTGGCGGACGATCCCCGCGTTGACGACCGCGACGTCGAGCCGGCCACGCTCGGCGACGACGGCCCGCACCGCGTTCCGGACACTGGCTTCGTCGCGCACGTCGACCTCGACGGGGTGCACGCCCTCGGGCACCCCGCTGCCCCGGTGGGAACCGAACGTGACGTAGCCGGCCTCGGCGAACCGGGTCGCCGTCGCCGCCCCGATACCGCGGGACGCCCCGAGGACGAAAGCGACCGACCGATGTTCTGCATTCTGGATGTCCATGCTCGCAGCGTAGCGAGGACTCCCGCTCCGGAACAGGGACGCGGCCAGCCCGGACCGCCACCCGGGGATGCGCGTCGGGGGCCGGGGTTACCATGGAACACGTGCTCATCTGTCTCACGGCGTCGCACCGCAACGCCAGCTTCGACCTCCTGGAGCGACTGAGCATCGGCGCACCCACCGCCGCGAGCCGCCTCGTGACGGACTCCGACGTCCTGGACGGGGCCGTCGTCCTCGCCACCTGCAACCGCTTCGAGGCGTACCTCGACATCGCGGGCGACGACCGCGACTCCGCCGTCTCGGCCACCGTCGATGCCGTCGCCACCGCCAGCGACCTCGACCCAGCCGAGGTGCGCGACTCCGTGGCGGTCCTCGGCGGCGGGGACGTCGTCCAACACCTGTTCGCCGTGTCGAGCGGCCTCGAGTCCGTCGTCGTCGGCGAGACCGAGATCTCCGGCCAGGTCCGCCGCTCCCTCGAGGACGCCCGCGCGAACGGCACCACCACCTCGGACCTCGAACGCCTGTTCCAGGAGGCCGCGCACACCTCCCGCGGGGTGAAGACGCGCACGCGCATCGGCGCCGCGGGACGCTCGCTCGTCCGCCTCGGCCTCGAGCTCGCCTCCTCGCGCGTCACGGACTGGGCGCGGACCCGCGTGCTCCTCGTCGGCACCGGCAGCTACGCAGCGACCACCATCGCCGCCCTCCGCGACCGCGGTGCCGTGAACATCCAGGTGTTCTCCCCGTCCGGCCGCGCCCCGTGGTTCGCCGCGAAGCACGACCTCGTCGCCGCGACGGACCTCCGCGCCGCCATCGCCACGAGCGACGTCGTGATCACCTGCACCTCGAGCGAGGTCCCGGTCGTCGAGCCGGCCGACCTCGACGACGGCGTCCGCCGCATCGTCATCGACCTCGGTCTGCCACGCAACGTCGACCCCGCCGCAGCCGGCGTGGAAGGCGTCGAGCTCCTCGACCTCGAGACGATCAGCATCCACGCCCCGATCGCCGAGCTGAACGCCGAGTCCGAGGCCCGCGCCATGGTCGACGACGCCGTCTCCCGGTTCCGGGCGCAGGCCCGCGAACAGTCGACGACCCCCGCCCTCGTAGCGTTCCGCGAGCACGTCTTCGACATCCTCGACGACGAGATCGACCGGGCGAAGCGTCGCGACGCCGACCCGGAGTCCGTCGAGCAGACCGAGCGGGCGCTCCGGCACCTCGTCGGCGTCCTCCTGCACCGCCCCTCGGTGCGGGCGCGGGAGCTCGGACGAGCGGGTCGCGGCGAGGAGTTCGTCGGCGCCCTCGACGCCCTCTTCGGCGTCCGCCCCGCGCCCGAGGCGGAGCTCCCCTCGCCCGTCGTGCCGCTCGCGGACCGCACCGCGCCGGAGCGACCCGCGTCGGGCCGGGCCGACGAGGCGGACGCGAGCTGAGCTTCTCCCCACGGCCGCCACGCCGCTCCGCACGCTCCGCGGCGCGTCGGAACCGGGACGCGTGGGCCCCGTCCGGTGCGGGCGGGCCGCGCACGCTGCGCGTGAGCGCGCTGCTGCTCGTCCGCGACCGCCGCGTGCTCATGGTGCGTGCGCGCGGACGCGACGTGCTCTACCTGCCCGGCGGCAAGGCGGAACTGCACGAGACCGACGTCGAGGCGGCGATCCGTGAGGCCTACGAGGAGACCGGACTCCGGCTGACGGCCAGCGACGTGGAGCCGTTCGGCACGGTCCTCGAGGCCGCGCACGGCCAGGGCGAGGGCACGATGGTCGCGATGGCGCTGTTCCTGGTCCGGCCGGGAGGCACGGCGGACTCCGCCACGCCCGTCGCCTCGGCAGAGGTGGACGAGGTGGAGTGGGTCACGTCCGCGGATGCGGACCGGTGCCCGCCGGCCGGCGTGGAGACCCTCCGGCGGCTCGTCGCCGCCGGACTCGTCGACTAGCTCAGGCCCGGGGTCCCGTCCTCGTCGCGGTCGGTGTACTGCCCGGCCTCGCCGTCGCCGGTCGGCTCCGCCTCGCCGGGGATGTCCGAGTCGACGTACTCGCCGTCGTCCTCGACCGGGGCGTCCTCGGGGCGGGTCTCGCCCGGGATGTCGCTCGACACGTACTCGCCCGTCGGCTCGGTCGACGCGTCCGGTGCCTCGCCCGGGATCTCGCTGTCGGTGAAGGCTCCGGCGCGGGGCTCGACACCGTCGGCCCGGCCCTCGTCGCCGCGTGCCTGCTCGTGCTTGCCTGCCATCTCGACCTCCGTCGCTCGTGTGGGTGGCTCGTCCCGAAGTGTGCCCGCGACGCCTGGACGGCACCCGAGTCGTGTCCCCCGGGCCAGCTCCCGACGTCGCACCGGAGCCGCTGCGGTCGTCCGTGCTGCTCCGGTAGGACTGGTCAGCGGTAGGAGGGGGTGTGCACCGCCTCGAGCACCTCGGTGCCCATGGTCCGCAGCGCCTCGATCACCGCGAGCCGGCGCTGCAGCGAGGCGTCGTCGAAGGTGACGGTCACCGCGTAGCTGACCGAGGAGCCCGGTCCGCGCAGGATGCCGGCCTCGGCACGGACCCCGGTGCTCGACCCGGTCACGGCGACGGCCTGCAGCCCGTGGTCGAGGGACCGGTGCGCGAGCGGGTCGAGGCCGAACGAGCCCGCGACGAGGCTGAGGTCGCTGGCGAGCGACAGCCACCCGAGCACCCGGTTCGACACGGCCTCGTCGACGACCTCGCCGAGGGCCAGTCCGCGCAGGAGCCAGCTGAGCTCCCCCGTCGGCGCCACCGACGCGTCCGGGGCGTCGTCCGGCCCCCGGCGGTCCCGCACCCGGTCGATGAGGGCGGTGCGCTCCATCCCGAGCGACTCGGCGCGCTTCCGGACGGCGTCGATGCCGACGGTGGAGAGGAGCGCGTTCATCGCCCAGGCGTCGGCGTTCGCACCGACGAGGGTCGCCAGGTCGGACACCTGCATCGTGGGCTCCTGCAGGAACTGCCACAGGCCCGCGCCGGTCGCGCTGTCGCGTGCCATCCGCTGGAGGCGGTCGCCGTGCAGACCGCCGTCCTCGAGCAGCGCGGCCACCTCGACGAGCAGCAGCACCCGGCCGAGGCTCGCGACGGGCTGCACGAGCGTGTCGTCGACCGCGAGCAGCGCCTTCCCGGTCGACGTGTCGATGACCGAGGCGCTCACCCCGGCGCCGTCGACCGCGATCGCGCCGAGCGCCTCGACCGTCGCCGAGAACCGCTCCTCGGACCCGCCGCGGTGCCGACCGCGCGCACGACCGCTCCCGGCGGCGCGGCCGTCCTGCCGTCGCCGCCGGGACCCCGGAGCCGCGTCCGGCTCGGTCATCACCAGATCGAGACGCGCTCGGCGGGGTCGAGGTACATCGCGTCCCGCTCCGTCACGCCGAAGGTGTCGTAGAACACGTCGATGTTCCGCACGACCTGGTTGCACCGGAACTCCGTCGGGGAGTGCGGGTCGATGGTGAGCAGCCGGGCGGCCTCCTCCGGTCGGATCGCCATCCGCCAGGCCTGCGCCCAGCTCAGGAAGAACCGCTCGGCGCCGCTGAGCCCGTCGACGACCGGCGGCTCCTGCCCGTCGAGGGAGAGCAGGTACGCCTTCCACGCGATCGACAGGCCACCGAGGTCGCCGATGTTCTCGCCGATCGTGAGCGCGCCGTTCACGTGGCCGTCCGGGACCTCCGTCGGCACGAGCGCGTCGTACTGGGCGATGAGGGCCTTCGTCCGGTCCTCGAACGCCGCACGGTCGGCTTCGGTCCACCAGTTCTGGAGCCGCCCGTCGCCGTCGTACTGGGACCCCTGGTCGTCGAAGCCGTGCCCGATCTCGTGGCCGATCACGGCGCCGATCGCACCGTAGTTGGCGGCGGCGTCCCGGGAGGCGTCGAAGAACGGGAACTGCAGGATCGCCGCGGGGAACACGATCTCGTTGAAGCCCGGGTTGTAGTACGCGTTGATCGTCTGCGGCGTCATGAACCACTCGTCGCGGTCGATCGGCCTGCCGATCTTGCCGAGCTCCCGGTCCACCTGGAACGAGGCCACGGCGCGGACGTTCCCGACGAGGTCGTCGGCGGACACCGGCAGCGCCGAGTAGTCCCGCCACTTCACCGGGTAGCCGATCTTCGGCGTGAACTTGTCGAGCTTGTCGAGCGCACGGGCCCGGGTCTCGTCGGTCATCCAGTCGAGCGCGGTGATGCTGCGGCGGTACGCCTCGACGAGGTTGGCGACGAGGTCGTCCATGACCGCCTTCGACGTCTCGTCGAAGTGCTCCTGCACGTAGATGCGGCCGACGGCCTCGCCCATCGCGCCCTCGACGAGCGACACCCCGCGCTTCCACCGCTCACGCTGCTTCGGCGCCCCCGTCAGCGCCGTGCCGTAGAACGAGAAGTTGGTCGCCGAGAAGGCGCTGGTCAGGTACGCCGCGGTGCCCCGGACGACCTGCCAGCGGAGCCAGTCCTTCCAGACCTCCAGGGGCTGGTCGCGGAGGAGCCGGGCGAGCCCCGTGACGAACGTGGGCTCGCGGACGACGACGGTCTCGAAGGCGCCGGCGGGCGCGGCGATTGCCTGCCACCAGAGCTCGAGGTCGACGCCCTCGGCGAGCGCCGCCGCCTCGCCCCACGGCAGCTTGTTGTAGGTCTTCTGGCTGTCGCGGGTGGTCACGTTGTCCCAGTGTGCCGCCGCCAGTGCGGTCTCGAGGGCGATCACGTTCTCGGTGCGGTCGCCGCCGTCCTCGAACCCGGCGAGCGGGAACATGGCCGCGACGAACTCCCGGTACTTGGTGCGGATGTCGGCGAACCGGTCCTCGCGGTAGTAGGACTCGTCGGGCAGCCCGAGGCCGGACTGCTCGAGGAACACCACGTAGGACTCCGGGTCACCCGGGTCGTTGTCGACGAAGAGCTGCAGGAAGCTGGGGAGGCCGAGCCGTTCGAACCGGCCGACCATGCGGAGGACGTCCGCCGTCGAGTCGACCGTGGCGATCTCGGCGAGCAGCGGCTCGATCGGCGCGGTGCCGAGCTGCTCGAGGTGCTCCTCGTCGGTGAACGAGGCGTACAGGTCACCGACCTTGCGTTCCTCGGTGCCCGGCGCCGCCGACTGCGAACGCTCGATGATGTCCCGCACCGCGATCTCGGCTGCCTCGGCCAACACCGAGAACGAGCCGTACCGGGCCTTGTCGTCGGGGATCGGCGTGGCGGCGATCCACGAGCCGTTGACGTGCCGGTACAGGTCGTCCTGCGGGCGGACCGTGGCGTCGAGCTCGTCGGTGTGGATTCCGGAGGTGCTTGCGACGTCGGTCATGCGCACAACGATAGCCATGGACGCCGTGTTCGACTCGGGTGCCGGTACGGTCGTCGCATGGGACTTCCGTGGAGGCTGCACGGGGACGGCACGACCGTCTCGGCGACGACGATCGTGGCGCCGGACGAGCGCCTCACCTGGGGCCGGACGATCGGCCTCGGCGCGCAGCACGTGGTCGCCATGTTCGGCGCGACCTTCCTCGTCCCGCTGCTCACCGGGTTCCCGCCGTCGACGACGCTGCTGTTCAGCGGCATCGGCACGATCCTGTTCCTCGTCGTCACCGGGAACCGGCTGCCGAGCTACCTCGGCTCGTCGTTCGCGTTCATCGCCCCGATCGGCGCCGCGACGAAGATCGGCGGGATGCCACTGGCGCTGTCGGGCATCATCGTCGTCGGCGTCCTGCTCGCGGCCGTCGGGGCCGTCGTGCACCTCGCGGGTTCCGGCTGGATCGACCGGCTCATGCCCCCGGTCGTGTCCGGCGCGATCGTCGCCCTGATCGGCTTCAACCTCGCACCGGCCGCGCGCGACAACTTCACGGAGGCCCCCGTCGTCGCGGTGATCACCCTGGCCGCGATCATCCTCGTCACCGTCCTGTTCAAGGGGCTCCTGGGCCGGCTCTCCATCGTCATCGGCGTGGTGATCGGCTACGTCGCAGCGCTCGTCGCCGGCGGGGTCGACTTCGCCGCCGTGGGGAAGGCCCCCTGGGTCGGACTGCCCGAGTTCACCGCACCGGCGTTCGACCCCGGACAGCTCGCGATCTACCTGGCCTTCGTGCCGGTCGTGCTCGCGCTGGTCGCCGAGAACGTCGGCCACGTGAAGGGCGTCGGTCAGCTCACGGGACGCGACCTCACGCCGCTCACCGGGCGGGCGCTCTTCGCGGACGGCGTCTCGACCGTCCTCGCCGGTGTGGGCGGCGGCTCCGCGACGACGACCTACGGAGAGAACATCGGCGTGATGGCGGCGACCCGGGTGTTCTCGACCGCGGCGTACTGGGTCGCGGCGATCGTGGCGGTCCTGCTCGGCCTGTCCCCGAAGATCGGCGCGGTCATCTCCTCCGTGCCCGCCGGGGTGCTCGGCGGTGCGACGACCGCGCTCTACGGGCTCATCGGCGTGATCGGGATCCGCATCTGGGTGGAGAACCGCGTCGACTTCGCCAAGCCGAAGAACCAGCTCACCGCCGGGATCGCGCTCATCATCGGCATCGCGGACTTCACGTTCGGCTTCGGCCAGGCCAGCTTCGGCGGGATCATCCTCGGCACCGTCGCCGCGATCGTGGTCTACCACCTGATGGACCTGGTCGGCCGTGCCCGCGGGACCGAGGCGCCGAGCCCGTCGGTCTCGGAGGACGCGCACGCGGCGACCGGTGGCATCCCGGCCGAGCCGCGCGCGGACCGACCGCGCCTCGACTGACGTCCCACGGACGGACGGGAGGCGCGTGGCGGCGCCGCCACGCGCCTCCCGTCCGCCAGGCGCGACCCGTTCGGAACGGACGTGCGTCGGACGGGAGGGCCGGGTGGTCCACGGCCGGACCGCATCCCCGACAGAATGGGCCGGTGCCCCGACCGACCCTGCCCGCGGTGACCGCCGGACGACGTGCGGTCGACCGCGACATCGTGCGGCTCGCGGTGCCCGCGCTCGGGGCGCTGGTCGTCGAACCGCTCTTCCTGCTCACCGACACCGCGCTCGTCGGTCACCTCGGCGCGACGCCCCTCGCCGCGGTCGGGCTGGCGAGCGCCGTGCTGCAGACCGTGACGGGGCTCCTGGTCTTCCTCGCCTACTCCACCACGCCGGCGGTCGCCAGGGCCCTCGGCGCTGGCGACCGTCGCGGTGCCGTGCACGCCGGTATCGACGGCATGTGGCTCGCGCTCGTGCTCGGGGTGGTGCTCGCGCTCGTCGGGTGGCCGCTCGCCGGACCGCTCGTCGGGCTGTTCGGCGCCTCGACCGAGGTCTCCGCGGCGGCCACCGCCTACCTGACGCTGTCGCTCGTCGGGCTGCCGGGCATCCTCGTCGTCACCGCGTCGACCGGCCTGCTCCGCGGGCTGCAGGACACCCGGACCCCGCTCGTCGTCGCGACCGTCGGCTTCGTCGCGAACGGCCTGCTCAACGCCGCGCTCATCTACGGCGCGGGGTGGGGCGTCGAGGGCTCGGCCGCGGGGACCGTCATCGTGCAGTGGGGCATGGCCGCGGTCTACGTCGTGATCGCGGTCCGGGCCGCCCGGGCGTCCGGGGCGCCGCTGCGACCGGGCGCCTCCGGGGTCGCCCGCGCACTGCGGTCCGGGGCGTGGCTGTTCCTCCGGACCGCGTCGCTGCGGATCGCGATGCTCGCCACCGTGACCGCCGCCGCCGGACTCGGCACGACCGGCCTCGCGACGACGCAGGTGGGGCTCACCGTGTTCTCGACCCTGGCCTTCGCGCTGGACGCCCTGGCGATCGCCGGACAGGCGCTCGTCGGGCACGGGCTCGGCGCGCGGGACCCCGACCGGGTGCGGCTCGTCACCGGACGTCTCGTGCTGCTCGGGATCGTCGGCGGCGTGGTGCTCGGCGTGCTCGTGCTGCTCGTGAGCGGGGTGCTCGGGCCAGTGTTCTCCGACTCGGCCGCCGTCCGTGCCGCCCTGCCGGTGGTGCTCGTCGTCATCGCGATCGGGATGCCCGTCGCCGGGTACGTCTTCGTGCTCGACGGCGTGCTCATCGGCGCCGGGGACGCGCGCTACCTGGCGATCGCCGGCGGGGTGAACCTCGTCGTGTACCTGCCGCTGCTGTGGCTGGCGGGCGGGACGCTGGTCGGGCTGTGGGCCGCGTTCGCGCTCGGGTACATCGGTGTCCGGGCGGTGACGCTCGGGGTGCGGGCGCACCGGCGGGGCTGGGTCGAACAGGCGCTGGCGCAGTGACGGCGGAGGGGCGGTCCGGCACGGGCGCCGCCGGCACGGGCACGGGCGCGGCCGGCGGTGCGGGCGCGGCCGGCGGTGCGGGCGCGGCCGGCGTCGCGTCGTCCGCCTTGCTCGCCACCGTCGGCATCGGCGTGCAGGGCGTCGCGAAGCTCCTCGTCACGGTGGTCGTCGGCCGGGTGTTCGGCACCGAGACCCTCGGGCAGACCACCGCGCTGCTGTCCCTGTCGGTCTTCGTCGCCCTGCTCTGGCCGAACGCCGCGGGCAACACCGCCTCCCGGTTCCTGGCGATCGCGATGCGCGCACGACGGTCCGACGCCGCCGTGAACCGACTGCTCGGCGTCTCGATGCTGCTGTCGAGCGTGGTGCTCGCGGCGGTCACGGTGCCGGTCGCCCTCGCCTGGGGCAACGACCCCGGCATGGTCGTCGGCGGCGTCGGGGTCGTCGTCGGGTACGGGCTGTACTGCACCGCCCGCGGCGCGCAGCTCGGCTACGCCCGGGCACCGCGGGTCGCGCTCTGGGACACCGTGACGAGCCTGTTGGCGCTCGCGCTGCTCGTGGTCGCGTGCGTCGCCCGGCTCGAGTCGCTCGTCCTGCTGCCGCTCGCGATCGGCTACACGGTGTTCGCGGTCGCCTGCTGGCCGCGCGGCAACGGTGCGCCCGGCCCCGCCGAACCCAACACCGGCGTCATCGGGTTCGCGCTGTGGAACGTGCTCGCGGTGGTCACGTCGAACGGGCTGCTCCAGCTCACGATGATCTCCGCGCAGGTCACCGCCTCGGCGCACGACGCCGGCGTGTACGCCGCCGCCTTCACCCTCGCGACGCCCGCGTCGATGCTCGGACAGGCGCTCGGGCAGGTGCTCGTTCCGGCGTTCGCCCACCGCGCCGACGGCGGGTCACTGCGGTCGCGCGGGGCGCTGCTGCTCGTCGTCGGCTTCGCCGCCGCCACCGCGGTCGTCTTCGGCCTCGTCGCGGTGCTCGGCGGGTGGTTCCTGCCGATCGTCTACCCCGCCGAGGGCGCCGCCGCCGTGGCCGACCTGCGCTTCCTGATGGTCGGGGTGTGGGTGTTCACCGTCGGGCTCGTCCCCGCCGCCCTGCTGCTCGCCGCCGGGCGGTCGCGGCAGGTGGCGCTGGCGTCCGTCGCCGGGTTCGTCGTCGGAGCCGCGCTCATGGCCGTCCTGGCCCCGGAAGCCGGCGTGGGCGGCGGGAGCACCGGGTTCCTGGTCGGGAGCGCGGTGAACCTGGTGGCGGTGCTCCTGCTCGGGCTCCGGCGGGGTGGAACGCTGGTGCGCCGCGGCGACGCCCGGCCCGTGTAGCGCTCGGCGGCCCGTCGACGCGCCGACGGCACCGTGCACTCCGCCGCTCCCGACAGGACACCACGATCACTTGCCCGAGCACCTTCGACCGTTGGCGCTGCGCGCTCCCCCTCGGGCACGCGGGCGACCACTGCGCCCCGCCCGGGAACCAGGTCGCGCGCTGGAACGACAGCGCGTCCGGCAGGTCCCTCCGAGGGCTCGGTCATCGGAGCTCGGGTGGTCCGTCGCTCCCCCACCGCACCGGCGGCCGTCGCCGAGACGGCGGCCGCCGGTGGTGACCGGTCGCGACGGTCCAGGCCCGGTCAGCGTCCCGACACGGCCATGCGCTCGTTCGGCACGCAGTGCGTCATCATCAGGCCCTCGACGTCGCGAGGCCCGTTGTGGCCGAGCTTCGCCAGACGGGCGAGCTCGTCCTCGCTGAGCGTCTGCGACTGCAGCGGAGGCAGGTCCTGCACCTCGTCGAGCGTGATGCCGAGGCCCTCGCCGACACGACGCCCCAGGTCGTCCTCGACCATGTAGAAGTGCCAGAGCATCCGTTCCTGCACGGGCCGTGCGGCCTGCGAGATGAGGTCGACGAAGTTCGCGACGAGGTCGTCGCGCTCCCAGTCCTCGAGGAGCAGGTACCGTTGGCCGGCCTGGGTGTAGTCGTTCGTCCGGGGGATCCGCTTGCGGGTGAGGCGCCCGACGATCTCCGGCCCCTGGTCGTCGTGGGTCGGGTACTCCGCCTCGCGCAGGCCACCGGTGATCGACGGCTCGTAGTTGACGTGCGGGTTCTCGCCGCCGTGGTCCTGGTGGTACGCCATCTGACCGTCGCGCTGGTTCGTGGCGACGTTCCCGTTCTTCGGGGCGTTCACCGGCAGCTGCAGGTAGTTCGGGCCCACGCGGTACCGCTGCGTGTCGGAGTACGAGAACGTCCGGCCGACGAGCATCTTGTCGTCGGAGAAGTCCAGGCCGTCGACGAGGACGCCGGTGCCGAACGAGAGCTGCTCGTTCTCGGCGAAGTGGTTCGTGACGTTGCGGTTCAGGAGCATCTTGCCGACGGGCTTCGGCGGGAACTCGTTCTCCGGCCACACCTTCGTGTCGTCGAGCGGGTCGAAGTCGAGCTCCGGGTGGTCGTGGTCGTCCATCAGCTGCACACGGAGCTCCCACTCGGGGTACTCACCGCGCTCGATCGCCTCGTAGAGGTCCTTCGACGCGTGCCCGAGGTCGCCGGCCTGCACGGCGGCGGCGTCGGCCTCGGTCATCGAACGCACACCCACCGACGGGATCCAGTGGTACTTGACGAGCTTGGTGTCGCCGTCGGCGTTCACCCACTTGTAGGTGTTCACCCCGAAGCCCTGCTGGGTGCGGTAGTTCGCCGGGATGCCCCGCGGGCTGAACAGGTTCACGAGCATGTGCATCGACTCGGGGGTCTGCGACATGAAGTCGAAGATGCGCGCCGGCTCCTGCCGGAAGGTCACGGGGTCGGGCTTCAGGGAGTGGATGACGTCGGGGAACTTGATGGCGTCGCGGATGAAGAAGACGCCGAGGTTGTTGCCGACGAGGTCCCAGTTGCCGTCCTCGGTGTAGAACTTCACGGCGAAGCCGCGCGGGTCCCGTGCGGCCTCCGAGGAGTCGCGACCACCGATCACGGTCGAGAACCGGATCGCGAGGTCGGTGCGCTTGCCGGCCTCCTGGAACAGCTTCGCGCGGGTGTACTGCGCGATCGGCTCGTCGCCCCACGTGCCGGTGGCCTCGAAGTACCCGAAGGCGACGGCTCCGCGGGCGTGCACGACCCGCTCCGGGATCCGTTCCCGGTCGAAGTGGCTGATCTTCTCGAGGAACTGGTAGTTCTCGAGCGTCGCCGGACCACGGGCTCCGACGGTCCGCTGGTTCTGGTTGTCGTAGACGGGGTGGCCCTGCCTGTTGGTCAGGACCCGGCGGTGGTCGCCCTCGGTGGGGGGCTGGCTGGAGACGTCGGTCATGCGGGTCGTCCTTCCTCCGATGCGGTCGCATTGTCGTACCGGCCCCCAGCCTGCTCGGCCGTCCGTGGGTGCCGAGCCAGGCACACCTCCACGTGCTGGTGGTGGTCACGTCCTACGGGCTGTTCCAGCTGACGGTGATCTCGGCACAGGTCATCGCCCCGGCGCACGACGCCGCGTCTAGGCCACCGCCTTCAACCTCGCGGCGCCCGCTGGGCACACCATGCGACAAGCGTGGCTCCGACCGCCGGTTCGCGCCTGGCGATTCGCTTCGACTCCTCGACCCGTCGCGCGGAAATGTCGCGCCGCGCGACCGCGCTGCCGCCACAGCCCTACCAGGCAACACCAACAGGCCGCCGATGCAGTTGAACACTCACCAGCGTGCATCACACGATGAACGCCGTTGCTGCCTGCGCCATCTCCCCTGCGGCCACATCCACCCCGACTCCGAGGAGTGTCGCCGCCGCGAACACCTCCACCATCTCCGTCGCCACCGGAGTGCAGGCGAATTCACTCAGGTCATGTCCACACCGCGCCGCCATTGTCGGGGTCATCTCACCGAACAGCTCCGCGGACCGCTCGTTCAGGATCTTCGTCGTGGGATCAATCGCGCTCATGTTCTCTCCTTGTGTTCTCGGCGCATCGGATGATGCACATCGTCATCGAAGGTCAAGTATGGTGACGCGTAAAGTGCGTCGATACGACTTTCTGTCGCATATCCATCGTCTTTCACGATACAGAACTGGGCCCCGACCGCATGCGGGTTGCGCCAAGCGTGGAACAGGGCACGCTGCGCGAGAAGGCGATACCCTGTCGTGCGCTCCACCTCTTGCTGCCCCGCCGCTGTCGCGGTGAGCAATTCATTGACGAGGTCGAACACGGCCTTGCTCTCACGACGCCGGGGGAACAGGACCACTTGCGATGGCGTACGCCGTTGCAGCATGACCATGGGCACCCATTGAGAACCCCTACCGCCCCCGAGGTCGACCCGATAGTGCACGTGGTAGTCACTGGTCGCGGGGCGGGGGGCAAAAAAGCGCCAATCAGGGATGATCGTGTTGAGGATCCAGCGAAGCGACCGCCTTTTCGGCAGAAGGTCGATGGTTCGGTTCGGGTGCTGGTGAGCGACTGTCAGCAGCAATAGTGCCGCGTAGAAGCCGATGACGACTTCCTCGACGACCCGACTCGCGGAGAGGCTTTTCCGTCTACTTCCCATCGTCACGCTCCAGCAACGTCGCGTCGATGATCCTGTCAAGCTCCTCCGCAAGAACAGAAGCGGACGCGGGACTCACCAGAACACTGTTGTGGCTGCTGTTCGGGACGACGGTCGCGCCTCCCCTTTCGCGTCCTTCATGCACCTCCGCGTACTGCTCCGACCACAGATGGATCGCGGGGATTTCGTCGCTTCCCTGGAGCGGCTGGTACGAGGCCAACAGTCGACGCCAATCGCGAACGCCCCTGCGGACTGCGCGTGGGCTCCGAAGCCTCCCCTGGGCAGTCCGACGGGCCCTTCTCGGCATCAGCTTCACCCAACCGGGTAGCGGTAGGTAGGCTCCGAGCCCGAGCAGGAGCGTGGAGGGAAGGAATGACAATTGCTCCGCGACGCGGCCGTCCGGGCGTACGCCCTCAGGCTCGGTCGCATCGATGAGCACTGCGGCCGCGCCGGTGCCCATCTGATCCGCCAGCGCCTCTGCGAGTAAGCCTCCGAGCGAGTGCCCGACGACGATCACCGAGTCAGCAGGCCGTGCCAGCCTCCCGATCAGCTCTGCGATCGCGTCCACCGTCGCGCGGAACTCGTTCCTCGTCCTTGCAGGGCAATTCGGGAGGGCGTCGAGGATGACGAGCCGAGCACCCGAACCGAGGTGGTCGGCGAGGCTCTCGAAGTGAGCGCGCGACGCCAAGAGTCCTGGAATGCAGACCACAAGGGCTCGGGTCGCCTCGGTGCCGGGACGGCACGAGTACCGAATGCGGACACCGGCCCGGCTCGTGAACTCCGGCAGTGCGCGCGTACTGACGACGTCGTAGCGACACTGCCAGGCCGTCGCGAGCACTCCTGCGCAAACCACGGTCGCAGCGAGGGCGGCCCCTTGCACGGGCAAGCGGTTGTCCAATCGTTGACGACCGTGTGGCAGGGCCGCCGCCAGCACTGCCGGATGAAGCGCTGGGAATGCGCTTGCGAATCTCCCCAAGCCCATGACGGCGCCGACGGTGAGATGAAACACGCCAGCCATCCCGGTCAACAACCGTGTCAGCCACGGCAGGCGGAGATAGACGAGGGGAAATGCGCACTCCATCACGAGCATGCTCGACACGACCACCCGGGCCTGCATCCGATGGCGCGCAAAGTACCGCCAGACCGGCTCGCAACCATACGACCGCGTCCGGAGCACCCCAATGAGGGCGCTACCGTCTCGCCAACCAGCGAAGACCAACTTCACCCAGCCGGAAGCGAGGTACGCGATGGTGGCTTGAATCGCCAGGTACCAGACGGAAGCGTCTCGGATACGCCGATTGTTCGAGAGGTTGGCGATGCCGAACGCAAGGTGCGCTTGGAACGCAGCCTGATCCGAGCCGTCAGCACCCACACGCTCTCTCGGACCGAGCAGCACCCCCAGGGTCGCAACTGCAATCTGCAACCCACCTTTCGCTCGCGCACTCGGCTTGCCACTCAAGATCGCCAAAGCCGCGCCGCAGCGAACTGCAGTACACGCGGCAGCCATCGGAGCGCCAGACATGACGTCGAGCAGGCGTCGCACCGGCCGCGGCATCCCGGCATGCGCCGAACGCATCACGGCCCAGTCCAGAAGACCTCCGCTACGCCGGTCCTCGCTGCGACACAAGCTCTCGATGGAAGAGACCAGCGTCGCCATCATGGCTGCCCGTTCCCCGATCCGGACCGCATCGTCCCCGCTCGGGCTCCACAGGGCTCGAAGCCGCCCGAAGACCGGCGCTGCTCCCATAGTGCACTCCTCGCTGACGTGACCAAACACATTTAGAATACTGTTTGGTCACCATTGAGCAAGTCCTTCTCGAAGAAAATGTGCTTGCTCGGGAGACCAGGGGCCATCAGAAGATTCGCCGAGCGGGCGCGCTCGAGCGCACGGAAGTCCGCCGACCCCTCGGCGCCGCCAGCGCTGGCGACGGCAATGCGGGGTGACGCCGGTGGCTGCGGGAGAGTCGCTCTGGTAGGACCGGTCCATGGTGTTCTACGACGCACGACCGCTCCGCACCGCCGGGCAGGTACTGCTCGACCTGATCGTGGTCGGTGGGATCGTGGTCGCGGTCCTGCTCGGGCGAGCACTGTCCCGGTCGATCAGTGCCCTCGCCGACATCGGCACGAGGGTGCACGACCAGGGCTCCGCGTTCCAGGAGCAGCTGCGGAAGACCGCGACGGCGCTGGACCGGGTGCCGTTCATCGGCGACTCCGTGAGTGCACCATTGAAGGACGCGAGCCGGAGCGCCGGACGGATCGCGGCGGCCGGAGCGCAGCAGCACCGGGAGACGCTGCACGCGGCGCACCTGCTGGGCACGTCGTTGGCGGTGGTGCTCATCGTCGTGCTGGTGGTGGTCTGGGTCCGGTACCGCGGCGGGTTCATCCGCTCGGCGTCCGAGACGCACCGCCTGGACCGGCAGCCGGACGGCACGGAACTGCTCGCGGTGCGCGCGCTCACGACGCGGAACGCCGCCGGGCGGCTCGGCCCGGACGTCGTCGACCGCTGGCGGCGGCGCGACCCGGAGACGATCCTCGCGCTCGCGGACCTCGAGCGTCGCAGCAGCGGCCTCCGCGCGCAGGCGACGCGGGCGTCGCGGCTCGGCCGTCCCGCCGGGACCGTGTGACGACGGCGCCCACGGACCGGAGCGACCTCAGCCGGCGTCGCTGCGCACCGGCCCCGTCGTGTCCCCGACCCGCAGCTCGGACCGGAAGGCGGCCGGGCGCGGCTCGTCCCCCTCGAGCATCGCCAGCGCGGCACGCGCCGCCGCACGGCCCTTCTGCTCGAACGGCTGCTCCAGGGTGGTCAGCTGCCGGATCGGCGACCGGTGCAGCAGGCTGTCGTCGACCCGGATGCCGTCGAACCCGACGACGCTGACGTCCTCGGGAACGCGGAGCCCGGCGTCGAGCGCGGCGGAGACCACCCCGACGGCGAGCAGGTCGCTCTGCGCCACGACGGCGGTCGGCGTGCTCGCCCCGGGGGCGAAGAGCGCCTCGCCCGCGGCGCGGCCTTCTTCGACGGAGCTCCCGAGGGTCTCGACGGCGGGGGCGTCGGGGTGGACGTCGCGCACCCCGCGCAGTCGTTCGAGCGTGGTGTGGGCGACCCCGGCGGCCTCGCGGGCGGCGTCGACGGGACCGCGGCGGCGTTCGGCGTCGAGCGGCAGGGTGACGACCGTGACGGCGGTGTGTCCGAGCTCGCGGAGGTACGCGGCCGCCCGGCGCGAGGCCTCGCGGTTGTCCAGGTGGATCGGCACGGCGCCCTCGATGTCGTCCGCCTCGATGGCCACGACGGGGATCCGCCGCCGTCGGAGCACGGCGACCGCGGGGTCGATCCGCACGTTGCACCCGACCAGGACGACGGCGTCCATCGGCGCGTCGACGATCGGCCCGGTGCCGCGGTCGTCGTCGAGGGGGCTGCGGACGAGGAGCAGGGACGCGCCGGCCTCACCGGCGACCTCGGCGATGCCGTCGAGGGTGAGGACGTTCGCCGGATCGCGGAACGCGTCGCTGAGCCGCTCGTCCATCACGACGCCGATCACGCCGGAGCGCCCGCGCCGGAGGGACCTGGCACGGGGGTCCGGTCCGCCGTAGCCGAGCTCGGCGGCGGCGGCGAGCACGCGGGCCTTCGCGTCCTCGGACACCGGCCCGGCTCCGCTGAACGCCAGCGACGCGGTCGACGGGGCGACCCCGGCGGCCCTGGCCACCGCGGCGAGGGTCGGACGGGGCGCGCGGCGGGCGCGGTCGACGGTGTCGTCGGCGGCGGGGGGCCGCGACCTGCCGGGTCCTGTTGCCGGTTCGTCCATCGCCCGTTAGCGTAGTCACCGATGCGGGTCGAATCGATTCGACACCGCTCGCGACACGGGACCACGACCGGAAGACGACCATGACGACGACGTCTGCACGCACGAGCCCGACCACCAGGGCGTGGATCGTCGCGGTGTTCGTCGTGTTCACCCTCTCCGGACTCGACATCGCCACGTGGCTCGGCCGTATCCCGAGCGTCCGCGACGCCCTCGGTGCGAGCACCTTCGAGATGGGCCTGCTCGTGCTCGGCATGGCCGTCGGATCGATCGGCGGCCTGACGTTCGCCGGGCACATCGTCGCGAAGCTCGGTGCCCGGCGCGGTGTGCAGGTCGCGGCGCTCAGCCTGACGGTCGGCATGGTGTCCGCCGGTTTCGCGGTCACCCTCGGCTGGGGCTTCGCCGCCATCTGGGTCGCGCTCGTCGCGTTCGGCTTCGGCAACGGCCTGTGCGACGTGTCGATGAACGTGTCCGGCGCCGCCGCCGAGAAGGCCGGCGGTCGCACGATCATGCCGCTCTTCCACGCCGCGTTCAGCCTCGGCACCCTCGCCGGTGCAGGGCTCGGTGCGCTCACCGAACGGCTCGACGTCCCGGTGGCGTGGCACTTCACCGTGCTCGTCGTCCTCACCAGTGCCGCGATGTTCGTCGCGGTGACGCGGTTCCAGGACGAGCACCGGTTCGAGGAACACGAGACCACGGAGACCAGCCCGACCCCGACGCAGCTCACCCGCTGGCAGGTGTGGGCCCAGCCGTCGACGCTCCTCATCGGCGTGGTCGTGCTCGGCATGGCCCTGGCCGAGGGCTCCGCGAACGACTGGCTCCCGCTCGCGATGATCGACGGGTACGGGTTCGAGAACGATGCCGGGGCAGCCGTCCTCACCGTGTTCCTCGCCGCCATGACCGTCGGCCGCGTCGCGGGCAGCCCGCTCATCGACCGCTTCGGGCGGGTCCCGGTGCTCCGCGCCAGCGCCGCCGTCGCCGTGGTCGGCCTCGGCATGCTCATCTTCATCGACAGCGTGCCGCTCGCGATCGTCGGCGTCGTGCTCTGGGGCCTCGGCGCGAGCCTCGGCTTCCCGATGGGCATGTCCGCCGCGGCCGACGACCCCCGTTCGGCGGCGCTCAAGGTCAGCGCCGTCGCGACGATCGGGTACGTGGCGTTCCTCGCCGGCCCGCCGCTCATCGGCTTCCTCGGCGAGCACGTCGGCCTGCTCGGCGCCCTGCTCGTGGTCTTCGTGTTCATCGTGGCCGCCGGCCTGGCCTCCGGCGCGGCCCGCGAGACCGGCGCGGCCGCGGAGACCCTGCGCGCCCGCCGCGGACGCGGTGGCGACCACGGGACGGACCGCAGCGTCGACGGCGGGGGCGGGCCGCGCCTCCCGGCCGACACGGCCGACACGGCCGACACGGTCGAGGACACGATGACGGACCCGGCGTCGTCCGGCGGCGGACTCGACCACCGTTAGGATCGCCGGGTGCGTCTCGTCATCGCCCGCTGCTCCGTCGACTACGCCGGACGCCTGTCGGCCCACCTGCCGCTCGCGACCCGCCTCCTCATGCTCAAGGCGGACGGCTCGCTGCTCGTCCACTCGGACGGCGGCAGCTACAAGCCCCTCAACTGGATGAGCCCGCCGTGCTCGATCGAGATCGGCGAGCCCGACGAGGAGCAGGCGAGCGCCGGCATCACCCAGGTGTGGACGGTCACGCAGAAGAAGACGCAGGACAAGCTCATCGTCAGCCTGTACGAGGTGATCGCGGACGAGGCACACGACCTCGGCGTCGACCCCGGCCTGGTGAAGGACGGGGTCGAGGCGCACCTGCAGCAGCTCCTCGCGGAGCAGATCGACCTGCTCGGCGAAGGCCACACGCTCGTCCGACGCGAGTACATGACCGCGATCGGCCCGGTCGACATCCTCGCGCGGGACCAGGCCGGCGCGAGCGTCGCGGTCGAGATGAAGCGCAACGCCAACATCGACGCCGTCGAGCAGCTCACCCGGTACCTCGAGCTCATGAACCGCGACCCCCTGCTCCGCCCGGTGCAGGGCGTGCTGGCCGCGCAGTCGGTGGCACCGCAGGCGCGCACGCTCGCCGAGGACCGCGGCATCCGGGTCCTCGTGCTCGACTACGACGCGATGCGGGGCATCGAGGGCGGCCACACCCGCCTGTTCTGACGGGAGGCGCGGTGCGGCCCCGTCCGCGCGGTCCGGCCCGACGCCTGGTCGCGTCCGCCGCCGCGGCTAGGCTGGGCAGGACATGACCCGTCCCTTCTCCGCAGTCCTCGTCGACCTCGACGGCACCATCAGCGATTCCGCCCCGGGCATCCTCGAGAGCCTCACCCTCACGTTCCAGAAGATGGGCCTCCCCGTCCCGGACCACGCGACGCTGATGTCGTTCGTCGGCCCGCCCATCATGGACACCTTCCGTGTGGCGATGGGGATGGACGAGGAGCAGGCCGAACGCGCCCTCGCCGTCTACCGCGAGCACTACTTCTCGCACGGCGCGCTCGACTCGGCGATGTTCCCGGGCATGGACGTCGTGCTGCGCACCCTGCACGAGGCCGGCGTGCCGATCTCGACCGCGACGAGCAAGCCGGAGACCCCGGCGACGTACATCCTCGAGCACTACCGCCTGACCGGGTACATCGACGTCATCACCGGCGCGAGCGACGACGAGGTGCGGAGCGCGAAGGCGGACGTCGTGGCGGAGGCCCTGCGCCGGCTCGACGCCCGCGGCTTCGACACCAGCCGTCCGGTGCTCGTCGGCGACCGATCCCACGACGTCGAGGGGGCGGCCGCGCACGGCGTGCCCGTGGTCTTCGCCGAGTGGGGCTACGGCGCCCCGGAGGAGGCCGAGGGCACCATCGCCCGGGCCGCCACCCCGCTCGACCTGCTGCCGATCCTGCTGCCGTCCTCGTGAGCGCGGCGTCGTGAGCACCGCCGCACGCCGGGGCCTCCGCGGAGCCGCCTGGGTGCTGCCCGCGGCGATCGTCCTGGTCGCGCTGAACCTGCGCGGCCCGATCGTCGCCCCGGCCCCGGTGATCGGTGACGTCCGGCTCGACCTCGGCCTGACGGCGACGATCGCGGGGCTCCTCACGACGATCCCCGTGCTCTGCTTCGCCCTCGCGACACCGTTCGCCAGCTGGGTGATCGCGAAGGCCGACCCGGAGCGGGCGGTGTCCCTCGCGCTGGTGGTCGTGCTCGCCGGGACGGTCGTCCGGTCGATGCCGTCCGCCGCCGCCCTGCTCGTCGGCACCGCGGTGATCGGCGTCGGGATCACGATCGGCAACGTGGTCATCCCGGTCGTGATCCGGCGGGACACGTCCCCGGAGCGCGTCGGCCTGGTGACCGGCGTCTACACGTCGGCGCTCAACGTCGGGTCGATGATCACCTCGCTCGGCACCGCGCCGATCGCCGCCGCCTGGGGTTGGCCCGTCGCCATCGCCGTCTGGGCCGTGTTCGCGGTCGTCGCGGGCGTCGCGTGGACGTCCGCGGTCGGCAGCCGGGCCGCGTGGCGACGCCCGGCCGTCGTCGAGCCCGTGGACGAGACCGGGCCGGTCGAGCTGCTCACCGAGACGGGGTCGATCCGGACTGTCGGCGCCGACGCCACGGCACCGGCGGTCCGTCCGGCGCGGCGGCTCATCACGTGGGGGCTGACGCTGGCGTTCGGTGGGCAGGCGTTCTCCTACTACGCGCTGACCGCCTGGATCCCGACGCTGCTGCACGACGAGATCGGCTTCTCGCGGGCCTCCTCCGGCGCGAGCTCGTCGGTGTTCCAGATCCTCGCGGTGGTCGGGGCACTCGGGGTGCCGGTCCTCGCGTCCCGCTGGCGGCCGCGGGCGATCATCGCGCTGGTGGCGTTCCTGTGGCTCGCGATGCCGCTCGGGCTGCTGGTCGCGCCGCAACTCTGGCTGCTGTGGTCGGTGCTCGGCGGTGCGGCGCAGGGCGGCGGGATCACGATCGTGTTCATCGTCATCGTGCGGATCGTGTCGAGCGACGCCGACGCCCGTCGGATGTCCGCGTTCGTGCAGGGCGGCGGGTACCTCATCGGGTCCGCCGGGCCGCTCGTCGCCGGGTCGCTGCACGGGGCGACCGGGGACTGGACGGCACCGCTGCTCGTCGTGCTCTGCGCGGTGCTCACCCTGGGAATCGCGGGGACGATCGCCGCGCGCCGCGTGCCCTGACGCGACCCGCCGCCCGCGGGGCGGACGCGCCCCGAGCCTCCAGGCCGGTGCCGCACCCGCCGCTCCCGCGCTCCCTCCCCCGCGCTCCCGCCCCCGCGCGCGCCAAGTTGAGTGAGCAGAAATCGTCGAGTGCCCGGGGAGGACCCGACGATTCCTGCTCACTCGACGGGAGCCTGCGGGAGCCTGCGGGGGACCGCGGGGGACCGCGGGGGACCGCGGGGCGCGGGGGCGGGGGCGGCGCGCGGGCTGGCGCGCGTCAGCCGGCGAGCACCTCGCGCAGCGAGAGCGGACGGTGACCCGTCACCCGCTCGACGTCCCCGGAGACCACCGCGAGCGCACCCTCCGCGATCGCGGTGTAGGTGCTCACCCAGGCGTCCGCCTGCCACGGCTCCGGGTTCCACCGCGCGCGTGAGGCGTACGCCTCCTCCACCGTCTCCGGGTGGTAGCCGACCGTCCGTCCGCGCACCTCCGACACCACGGCGGCGGCCTCGGCGAGAGTGATCGCCTCGGGACCGGTCAGCTCGTAGGTCCGGTCGACGTGCCCAGCCGGGTCCAGCAGGACGGCGGCCGCCACGCGCGCCACGTCCGCCCGTGCCACCGCCGCCATCGCGCCGTCGCCGGCCGGTCCGCGGATGACGCCGTCCTCGCCGACGAGGTCCTCGACGAAGTCCAGGTAGAACGCGTCGCGCAGGAACGTGTGCGCCATCGGGGTCGCGCGGATCGCCTGCTCGGTCGCCCAGTGGTCACGGCCGAGCGTGAACGTCGCGTCCTCCGCGGCGCCCGTGAAGGACGTGTAGACGACGTGGCGGGCGCCCGCGGTCGCCGCCGCGTCGACGAAGGAGCGGTGCTGCGCGAGCCGGTCGCGCGCCTCGGCGCCGGACACCATGAGGAGGAGGTCGACCCCCTCGAGCGCCGCGCGGCTCGCGTCGCCGTCGGCGAACGACGCCACGGCGACCTCCGCCCCCGGCAGCGCCGGTGCGCGGCCCGGGTCGCGGACGACCATCCGGAACGGCACCCCGTCCGCGGCGAGCGCCCGGGCGACGGCGCCGCCGATGTTGCCGGTGGCCCCGGTGATGGCGATGGTCATGTCTGCTCCTGTCCGGTCGCGTCGGTCCGTCGGCTCACGTCCGCACCGTCCTGGAGGCGCGGCTCGCCGTGGGCGCGATCCGTGCGGCGTTCACGCCGTCGACCTCCAGCGCCCAGGCGCGGGCCGCGTCGTGGTCGCGGCCGTGCCGCATGTGCCGGCCGACCAGGCGGTCGACGCGGACGGCGTCGTCCACGGCGCAGAACCACGTCTCGGCGAAGAGGTCGCGCAGCGCCGCCCACGGCTCGGTCTCGTCGAGGAGGTAGTTGCCCTCGGAGACCACGAGCCGGGCCGTCGCCGGCACCGCGATGCTGCCCGCGACGGGCTCGTCGATGCGGCGGTCGAAGTCGGGCGCCCAGACCACCGTGCCCCCGGCGGCCGCGCCCCCGTGGGTGTCCGGGGCGGCCGCGCCCCCGTCCGTGTCCGGGGCGGCCGCACCTCCGTCCGTGTCCGGGTCGACCGCACCCCCGTCCGTGTCCGGGGCGGCCGCGAGCCGCCGGACGAGCGCCACGTAGCCGTCCGCGTCGAAGGTGTCGATCGCGCCCTTCCGGTCGCGCCGACCGAGTGCGTCGAGTGCGGCGTTCGCGAGGTGGAAGCCGTCCATCGGGACCTGTACGGCCGTGCCGACGCCGAGCTCGGCGTCGACCGCGGCGACGACCCGGCGGGCGAGCGTCGACTTCCCCGCCCCGGGCGCTCCCGCGATGCCGAGGACCGACCGGCGGCCGGCCCGCGCGAGCGCCACGGCGCGCTCGATCGCCTCGTCGACGGACAGCTCGGGCGCGTGCACCCGCTCATCCTGGCAGGCGCGGTGGAACGGCGGCGGTCAGCGGTTCAGCGCACCGGCCCAGCCGAGGGCGATCGGGACGACCATCCCGTGCCGGTGACGCGGCAGGTCGGCGATCGGGATCCAGTCCGCGCGCTCCGTCGAACCGTCGGTCTCGTCGCGGAGCGCACCGCCCGTGATGGTCACCCGGAAGACGATCTGCACGGCCTTCATCGGCCGTCCGTTGGCGTGCAACCGCCGCTGGGCCGGCACGAGGTGGTGCCGCACGCCGAGCAGCCCGTCGACGGCGACCTCGTACCCGGTCTCCTCCATGAACTCCCGGACCACCGCCTGCTCGACGCTCTCGTCGTACTCGACGCCCCCGCCCGGCAGCGCCCACGTCCCCGCCTCGGGGAAGCGCTGCATCGCGAGCAGGACCCGACCCTCGCGCACGACGACGCCGTAGGCGGCCACCCGCGTGTCGTAGTCCGTGTACTCCATCCGCCGACCTTGCCAGGTGCCCGCGCCGGCGGGGGCGAGCCGCGCCGCGTGCGACCGGTCATGGGTGCCGCCCTCACGTGGGACCGAGGCCCTCCTCTCGAGGAGCCCGATCGGTCAGGACTCCTCGTCGACGAGGGCGATGAACCTGCTCCCCACCCCGTCGACCTCGCGACGCGTGCGCCCCGCGATCGGCGGTGGCGCCTGGTCCGCGGCGTGGTGGTCGCAGACCACGTGGTCCCAGTCCGGCCACCACTTCTTCGGCCGTGCCGCTTCGGCGTACCCGCAGACCGCGCACTCGAGCTGCACCCACACCCTCCTGGCACCGGTGCGGTTCGCCCGGGACTGCACGAGCCAGGCTGGCGGGTCCTGCTCGATCGCCGTGAGTTCGGCTTCGGTGAGATGCGACGGGATCCCGTGCCGGGACGCCATCTCGAGGGGGATGTCGAGCCGGACGGCGACGTCGCGTCGGGAGAGCATCGTCCCAGGCTAGGGCGTGTCTTGCAATTGGGGGCGGGGTGGGTA
>Ga0265798_10000662_pt1 | contig 55952 bp, 48 predicted proteins | sample P3T30metagenome_FD_192430 | JGI IMG/M metagenome (GOLD analysis project Ga0265798, IMG submission 192430) | Plant litter microbial communities from East Loma Ridge, Irvine, California - P3 T30 | ecosystem: Environmental > Terrestrial > Plant litter > Unclassified | place: USA: California... | reverse complement strand
GATCGGAAATGGGAGAAAGAGGCTCAGATATGGGAAGAGATGGCTCAGAAATGGGAAGAGATGGCCTTGTCTGAAACCAAAAAGCGGAAGATGGCAGAAAGAAAGATTGGAGGAAAAATCAGAAAAAGGAAATATAATTTGCGAAGCTGGAAGAATATGTGAAGGATGGGATATGGCCATCAGGATGGCTTGTAAAGCTGATTACAATAGAATGTATGGAGTCGGATCTTGGAATTTGTATTTAAAATAAAACATTTCTCCTTGTTGATTAGGTGTTTGTCGGGTCTGGCTTAACTTATAACCTGTTTTTAGTTGCGCGAACCTTACGACCTTATCTTTTCCTAAGGTGGTGGCACGTTCACCCTTCGGGGTCCTTATAGACGTAAATAGCGAAATAATTATTATGCTATAATACCCTCAAACCTTATCATATGCTTCCAGATGACCCGTTCTCGACCCAGATAATCGGAAGTTATTGCTCTTTTGGCTTAGCGAAATATTGCTGTTGCTATTTTGGCTTAGCGAAATATTGCTGTTGCTATTTTGGCTTAGCTAAATATTGCTGTTGCTTTACCGGCAAACATGCTTCCTTCTAGAACGGGCTGATGGCTAGCCTTGGAACAGCGATGTCTTGCTGTCCTATCGGCACAATGTACGATACATCGCACAAACACCGATATACGGAATAAGTCCAGCTTTCATCTAATATACCTACAGAATCCACATGAGTATCCGTGAATAGCCAAGAAAAGGATGAATTGATGTGAAAACATGTAAAGATAAATTGTAAAAATAAATTTTAGAAAAAAGAAATTTTGTTTGACCTTACTTAAATGTGTAAGAGATAGTTGAGTGATAAAGGAGGTTTTAAGGTAATTTGGATATTAATTTGTATAAATTTATATGAATATATTTGGTATATTATGTATTGGACATGTACATATATAATACATTATTAATTATAATTTGTTTAGGAGAATAATAATATATTTCTAATACTTTAATTTAACTAACAGTATTGAATAATAGAACAGTATAATTTTTATCTTGCTATTAATAAATCTAAAACAACAAGCAGTTTATAAACTAACTTATAATTAGTAGTTTTTTATTTAACTTTTATTAGTTACACACATACAATAAAAAAATTATTTAAACTTGTTATACAATAAGAAATTAAACATATAAAATGTTGTTTTTAAGGATTTTTAACTAGTATGCTATTTAAATTATAACAGAATATAATTTTTAAAAGTAAACGGATGTACTACTATTATATTTGTTTTGGTTTATAATAAAGGTATATTTACAGGCATTATTTCAAAACTGTATAATATACATGGGACTAGTATAATGAATGCAATTACTATTGGTAATAAAACAGTTCAACAATAAGACATAAGTTGGTCATAACGTATTCTAGGGAAAGAAGCTCTTGCTCAGATAAAAGTAAATATCATTATACAAGCTTTAACCCCTATCACTACACCACTTATAGTTGTTCCTATTATTGAACTATAATTATCAAAATCAATTACATTAAAATTAGTTTCATTATCTGTTAGATACATATAACTATCACCCTCAATAAATTGCAGTAAATAAAAATAAGGATAGAGATAGTAGTTAAAATCAAACAGATAACCACCTAAAAATAAAATACTATTTAAAATACATATAAGAACAATGCTAGCATATTCAGCTAAAAAGAAAAATACAAAAATAACAGCGGAATGCTCTGTCATAAAACCACTAACTAATTCTGATTCCTTTTGATTACTACATCAATCTTTTTTCCGTTCTTTTTTCATTTTTACTTAAAGGTAAATTTAACTTATAATAAGAAGAACAACCACACCGGGATAAAGACGATTTCGTAAATTGTAAATTATAAGTAAATACTTTTCTTATTCGTTAAAAGAGTTAACTTTTAAATAGTATTTACCTATAAAAACCAACCCTTTATTTACATATTAACTTACAGTGACGGTCGATCTATTTAAATAAATAGCCATGTCTGAAGCATAATCAAACCTTTTTAGCAAATGGTTATCTAGGTCATATATACCTACACCATTAGTATATTTAACTTTTTTACTTCTCATAAGGTCTTTAGATTTTTCCGGATGTGTCTTACCAAACATAGGGTTTAATAACCCAGGCTTGCTAATGAAAGATTGATATCTTTGATTATGATGCATTCCCTTTCCTCTGAAAAAAAGAGATGATTAGTTTTATCTTAAAATCTTTCTACCATTTTTTTTGTTTGGCAGCTTCTGTATGCTTGTAACCTTCTAAGCTAGAAGCATTTTTTTTTATAATATAAATTGCTGAATTTAAATTTATTAATATACATAGTTTCTAACTCAGTTAATAATCTAAAGCTTGCAGTTTTATTCACATAAGTAAAATATTAATATATACAAAAGTTAAAGTTCTCTAAACCATATTTTGAGATAGCAATATGTAAAGCCCTATTTTCTATTAGATATATGTTCGTTTAATCTTAAATATAAATCTTTTGCACTAGCTATATATTGCTTTCCGTTAACTTTGTTCAAAAAGCTATATATACCTACCATTTTTTTTTGTTGTTTGTTTTTTTTTTATCTTTTTTTTATTAATTAATAAATTAAAAAAATGGGAAATCACGTTTAGAAAATATATCATCTTTACTCTGCAAATTTGTTATGATTAATACAGGTATAGGATTATCTTCTTTAGGAGAACTTGAGGTAGAATAAGGTCTACGTGATGTAAAATTAGGTTTATTTCTGTAAGTGTTTTAAATAGTATTGGGGTTGATTTTGTTTAATAAATATACTCTTGTATACTTACGGGCTATATCATATACAATTATATAACTGTATTATCGCGTATAGTCTCTGAGGATCCTATTCATAATGAAAATTATTTTTGTTTCCTGCTGATTGTTTATTGTAACATCTTTAACAATATTTACCTGACTTCATAAACAGCATAACAATAACACTGGTGTGGTCAACGTATTGTAAAGCTTTAAAAGTTTTCAGCATATAGCGATATTTTTTTTTTTTTTTTTTATTTATAAATTAATAAATTAATCAAAAAAGGTCGAGGCCAAATCATTATAAGTAGAATTACAAGTGGTAAAAGCTAGCCTCGGCTAAATCGAATGGAGCACGGTTGGTTTCTGCTATAGACCCTATAAAAAATACAATAAATATAGGAAATAAAGGTACTACATATCAAATAGCTCTTTGAGCTTCTATAATTACAGTTATATCTAAACTACCTGCTAATAGTACTACTAATAGTATAGCAGAGCTTAGAATTAATTCATAACTAATTAGTTGAGCTGTACTTCTTAAAGACCCTAAGAATGCATATTTAGAATTAGCTGATCCAAATTTGTTGTAGCAAAAGCTTTTTATCTTCTACTTCCGTAATTCACATTACGGTTCAGACTATGTCATTATCTTATTCTTATTATTCTTTATTGGTTACTACTAAGAATCTATGATTATTTTTTTTTTATTTATTTATTTATATTTTTCTAATAATTGTTTTTTTGTGGCTAAATCTAATTCTTTACTAAATAAATATACTTTTTTTGGAGTATATATTTTTGTATCTAAATGTCTTTTTATAGTTCTATATTCCACTTCTAAGTATTCAGCTGCTAATTTTAAACTAGCATAGGGCATATTATTAACTAATTTTAAAGTTTCGGCATCGTATATTCATACTTCTTTTTTATTTCCTAATTTTAATGAATCTACATTGTTTAGTAATTTATTAATTTCTTCACAATTAAGTTGATTACTAAACAAATATGTACCTTTTATTCCTTCTGCCTTATTTGTATCAATAAAATAACTGATAACATCTCTACTAATACTTAATACTTTAGATGCTTGACTTTTAGAAATAAAAGGACTTCCTTTTATTAATTCTAATGTTTTAGCATCATACGCTCATACTTTTTTAGCTATATTACTGTTAAGGTTTAATTCATTTGATATATTTTTAACTAAATCAAATATTTCTTTTAAATGGAATATTGGATTACTATAATACAATTTACCTTTAAATGGTATATTCGTATCCATATATAAAGAAATGGTACCTCTAGCTATCTTTTGACCTTGACTTGTTTCTGCTATACTTTTATATTTATTATAGTTACTATCAATGTGATCTTTTAAAATATTATAAACATAAACTTCTTTACTTTTACCATTTTCATAAATAACGCTATTGTTTTTTAAATTTAACAATTTATTAGTTAATGTCTCATATATTTGCGTTTCAGAGAATGAAGAAGAAAAAGTAGTATTTAGTAAAGGAAGGTATTTTTGTAAATAATAATTTTCTCTAACCCCTAATTCTGTAACTGGTTTAACTTCTATTATTGATGTTTTGAAATGTTCTCAACCTATTAGGTTTATAAATAGATGAAATTTATTTTTAGAATTAGCCAGTAAATGATTAGATATTCTTCTTTTAAATAAATTAGTTCTACCTATGTAATATACTAGAGGATTGTGTTTATATTCTATAAGGTATATACAACTTACAGATCCTCATTTTTTTATAAACTCTAATTTATTATTTATATCTTCACAAGTTGCTAATACTTTATCTTCAAAAGGTTTTACATTAGCATTTCTATCTTTATAAAGATCTTTTATATACATATCATGTAATGGTTTTAATTCTTCAATACTTTGATATTCATCAGGTATATCGGTAGAATAGTATCTTCTACATAATGCATTATATTTATTAGGTATACCTGTAGAATAGCATCTTTTACCTATTTTATTAAATTTATTGGGATAATTAATGGATCTATATTGTGAAGAATTATTAGAATATTTTGTATTAGTTGTTAATCGTAGCGAGCTGAATACTGAAAGAATAAATAGTATTAAATATAAATACATAAATTTTATATAAATAATCAGGTCTATAGGAGTATTATTTAAATAAATAAAAATTAATAAATAATTAATAATTATAAGATATCGGGCTTTTGTGGTAAATTTATTGATTTTTCTTGAATCTCATTTACTAGTCGTTGAACATTTATAGTCTCATCAATAGCCTAGTTTATTAAAAAAAGCTATTCCATACCTTATACTAACAAGATAAGTTAAGAAAATTAAACTATACTTTGCTTCAAATTGACTTTTTAAAAGTCTTCCTTGTAATTCACCCGATGTTTTACTTATTATTCACATAATAAGGGGACTAATCATTAATCCTGCTAATAGTATACCATATGTAGCTAATGAAGACATAGCCAGCATATATAATATACCCAAATTATAGTCTAATAACATTAAACCAGGTCCGTAGGGTATTACAGCAAACCCTAACAATGAAAAAATTAAAGTTATAATAGGACCAAGGAAAAATAACACTATGTTGGCTTGTGTAGGAGAAACATATTCTTTTAATAGAAGTTTAAGAGCATCGGCAAATGCTTGAAGTAGACCATATCACGAATATCCCCATTTAGCCATTTATTGGTTTCTTTTTAATTAATTAATTAATAAAAAAAAATGCATAAAACAGGCAAAGCTTGGGGACTTTCTCCCTAAATAGTAAACTATCCATTTAACGGATATATAAAAAAGATATATCCTGTACTTTTTCAAGTAGGGTCTGACTATATCTTAAGCATTATTAATAATAATAACGCCAATCACCGTTTAGTCGATGGACTGCACACCATAAAAATCTGTTTGGACTCCCCCCTCTAATGAGGAGGGGCCTAAAATTATTATGCTGCTTGGCTGCGGATTACCCATTTCCTTTCGTGCATCCATTTCTATTTTACCATACCACGAGTCATTACCTGTGCCACAAATTATGTTACCATACTTGTTTAGTTGAAATAGCTTTAGGGCTTTCCCGTCAATTGGATGATTTATAGCAAAAGGTTTTCTTTCACTAAGGGCTTAATAAAGTTTCTTACACTTTACCTAAATTCTTACACTTTAATACTATAAAAATACAATCCTTTATAGTCTTTATGAATATTTAAGAATTTACTAATTGTTTTAGTACTTATATTTAATTCTTTAGCTGCTAAATGTTTTGAACTAAAACTAGGTGTATTAGAGTTTATTAAAACTAATTTACTCTCCATTTTTTTATAAATTCAAATGGAAGTAGTCTGATTTTTGGCTATTTTCAAACCATTTATTAATTCTTCTTTAAATTAGTCAACTCATTACTAAAAAAATAAACTATCACCTTTTTTAGTAGCTAATTCAGTATCTAAATGGTTTAATACAGATCTATAGTCTACATCAAAATATTCCGCTGCTTTTTGAAGACTACTGAATGAATTTGTAATTCATTCTAAAGTTATAGCATTATAAGCTCATACTGTACAATTTTTCGTTTTTCTTAATGATGAGAATTCAATTAGTTTTTTTTAAATCTAGACTACTTAATTCATGAGTAAATAAGTAATAACCATTAATACCCCCTTTATCTAGATGGTTAGTAATAACTAAATATTGCACTTCTAATAATTTAGCTACTGCACTTTTAGACTCTAATTCAGTTTTAACTACAGTACCGTTAGATTCTATAAAATACATGTATATTTTTTTTTTATTTTTTTTAGCTAACTTATTATTTAAACTTAATCCATGCATAGCATCCTTAATTCATTTATCTAGTAAATCAAAAGATTCTATTTTATTAGCCGGCGTCGTCATTTCAAATAAATAAAGACTGGGGCTGAAAAGCCGTTAAATAAAAAGTATTTATAAGGTACATATGTATTTAAATACACTCTAATAGTTTCCCTAGCTACAGCTAAATTTTTAGATAGCTCATTTATACAGCTAAATACTTTATAATTACTACTAACTTGCCCGTTAAATTATTCATAAAGATAAAGATTAATACCTGTATATTTCTTATCTAAATCCAATTTCAATTCTCTAAGTCTTAATACCTCATATAAAGAGTCATAAGATTGTATTTGACCATAATTACTATTAAAGATAGTATTTAATACAGGTAAGTACTTTTGCAAGTAAAAATTTTCTCTCTCTTCTTGTATATTAAGATCACATACCTCAACAATAGAAAATTCAAAATTGTCTCAACCAGTTGAGTTAGCAAATTTATGAAATCTATCCTTTAATTCAGAATTAACATGATCTTAAAATATTTTGTAAAAATCTTTCGTTCTCCCTATATAAAAAATGTGAGGATTTTTTTTTTATCTAAACATATATCCAACCTCCCGTAGTGTGACATGACTCCCTCCCCTCCATTTCTAATTCTCGGATCGATACTAAACGATTTTCCTTAACTCATAAAATGGATTCACCGTTCTCTAATTTTTTTTTAACTATATAACAAGACACTACTAGAAAATCCATAACGGCTAAAATCGAGTTACATGTAATAAGAACATTACCACTAAGATCCCTAATTTCATAGAATACACCTTTTCTAGTTTTAAGTCATTTATTTTCAGATATAATAAAAGTCTTCCCTATCTCTTTTTTATAATTAGAGGGACCTTGTAAAATAATGTTAGCTTGCGAAATTAAAACCTTCCTATCTTCTCTAGGCAAACCACATAAAGTAGAAAGTCTATTATTATTCATCTGTCCTATAAAGGAATCTATTAAAACTTTTCCCTTATGAGTATAATGATGACCTTGTTCTTTTAACTTAAATATTAAAGAGAAATCTTCAAAATCTAATGGTTTTTTAGTACGTCATGTCATAGAGCTAAAAAAAGGAATAATTAAAAAAAATTTTATTAAATAAGTGTGATCAATAATCAGATAAGTAAAAAGGTTTTAGGGTAGTTCTCATCTAACGATGAAGATGGTGAGTCATCTGTAACAGAAGACTGGCTTATTCTTATACTACTCTTACGCATCGTTTCTTTATTAATAAAAGGTAAATCGTATAAAAATCCGCTATTTTATTCATTAATTCATAATCTCTAGAATGTTGAACGATAGAGAAATACAGTTGATCATTTTTTTTTTTTTTTCGAATGAAAAATGAACCGTCACCTTCTACAAACCCAAGTAATCAATAAGGAGTTATTCGATAACTATGCTCTATAGGCATAGAAAAATTGGTTCTACCTTTGTTCATACCATTCTTAATACGGGTTATTTCTAAAATTAACTCGGGAGATTTAACTTCAAATCTAGTATATAGTTCAAATGCTTTTTTAAAATCGTAAAAATCTAGATATTTTTTAGAGTTTAATGAATTTTTAGATAAAATGTCTATTAATTTGGCTATACCTTTTTGAGTCCTTATCGTGAAAATAGCGTTGGTACCTCTATCTCTAACTTCTCCTGTATCAAGATTACTCTTAATAAAGTGTAGTATTTTCATATCATCTATATGCAACACAATTTGGAAATTAAATCTATAAGAACGACCCTTATTATTGGGTTCAATATGAAAACTTCCTTCACTGTCTATGAACCCACGTAATCATTATATAAACTCTTGGTTAAAAGTATTAAAATATCTAACATTCGTTAATTTGATTAATAAAGGAAAACGATTAAACGGAGTATTCTTTAGTCGATTAAAATATGTATTTAAAGTAAAAGTAACTGAGCATAATAAATCTTTACACGCACTTACAACTTTACCTTTTAAAGGTTTAAAGAAAGAGTTTACCAAAGATGAATTAAGCAAATAAGTACAAGTAAAAAGTACATTATCCGCGAATTCCATTACAGGAGCTATTCTATTACGGTATAATTCTCTCAAATCATCACAAGAAGAGTGAAAAAAATCTTTTAAATGTAAGATTACAATTAGTACAACCCACTGCGTTAGGTCCTAATCTTCTTTGCATACTAGCCATTGTTTTTCTTTCAGCTACTGTTACAAAAGCAACTGTTAATAAGACAGGTATAGTAACAGCTAATACTTCAAGAACAGAAATAATTGTTGGAAAATATAACATTTTAAATTTAAAATAATGATATTAAAATTACATTTAGTTAAAAAGTTTGTTTTAATGAATCATGTTAATTATCTAATGTGTATAGATTATATATTTTATAATAAAGGTGCTTTTTATAAGGCTTTAATAAAACAAGTTTATCTTACCCTATTGCTCTTGCCTCATGATAAATAGGTTTATCTATAATCGTTTTTTTGTTTGTGTTTTTTTTTCTAATAATTTTATAAAAATTATGTCGAAAAAAAAAAGATAAAAAAGAAATGAATAGATATAACCTCTCTATTATATTTAAGTTTGGGGCTTTACAAATTGTCTTCTCCCCTAATTGCTTTTTACCTACTTTTATCCTATATAATATTCGGTTTCATTAATTAATGAAAAAAAAGTACAAACAAATGAACAAAAGCCAATGTAACTGCAATTTTTCAGTAAATCTAAAAGATTTTAATTCTGGATTTGTTATACTATATTGTAAAGCCGTTACCTTTCATAACAAGTTAATTGTAAATGAACAATTATTTAGCACTACCTTTTAGAATACACTACATGCGCCTCCATCTATAAGATCTAGTCTTAACCACCATCTCTTTTATAACAAAAAAACCTTTGGTGGATTCACGACTAATATTTTTTAATATAAAATATAGAATCGTTCAATTATCATTAGATTTTAATCTGATACCTAGATAAACATAAGATAATATATCTAAATGTGCAACTACACCATTAAAGGAATCGTCGCTAGGTAAATACATAAGATAGCTAAAATCATCTAAGCTAAATAAGTTTCTTATTTCAAATTGGTCAAGAGGGCTGATAATAGTGTGGTAGTTAAACATATGTAAATGTTATCTATTACTACAAGTATAAAACGTTTTTTTGTTTTGTTTTGTTTTGTTTTGTTTTGTTTTGTTTTTATAAAAAAAGGGGCGTAGATAGGTAACCGTTTAACTTTAAGATCCTCAATAGTATATGGATACAAATAAGAATAATCATACAACATCAACAAAATGTCAGTAAAGAATTCCCGCTTGTAATCCTAGATGAGGATTATTTGTTAAATGGTAAATATTAAGTTAGAATATATAACCATATAATCATTATTCATCCTTACCGGAGTCATAATTTGGTTCGTTACAAGTCTCACAAATAGTAACTCCACAATCATGACATGATATTGCTTGTTGACCCTCTGTACCATTTAACGCGGGTTTGTCACAGTAACTACAATCTACTGGATTGTCAACAAAATCGCTACAATCCGCTATTACAACTCGCTGTATACTAGGGTGTTCACAACGTCCGATATCATCATTTGGAGTAGAGAAAGTATTACCTGTATTTCCCCCATCTCCAGATGTACTTAAGCATATATGATGGCCGTGCTCTAACCCAGTATGTGTAACTTCAGTAAGGATAACTCTGTTATCTACTTCTAACATTCTTAACGCTCCTTCTTCTAAATCAGATTCAGGAACTAAGTAAGAATCAAACTCCACAAAATCTCCCTCACTATTTAAGAAATCTGGGCTCTAGAAGCATCACAACTAATTACACTTAAATCAAAAGAGTAGATTAGTGTAGATACTGAATAGTGCACTGCGTCTAAGATCGCAGCAGGGTAAATACCGAATAATATAGTAGGTACTACTAATAATAGTAACACTGTAAATTCTCTTTTAGTTAAGTCTGGTATACTAAAAGTAAACATTCTAGAATAAACACCTCCAAATGCAATTCTTTGATACATATAAATTGTATAGGCTGCAGAAAAGATTATAGAAGAACTTGCCAATACACCAAATAGTGATGATCTTTCAAATACACCGTATAAGGATAAAAATTCCCCTATAAAATTTAAGGATAGAGGTGCTCCACAGTTAGCTAGACATAGTATAAAGAAAAGTATTGCAAATAAAGGCATTAGTTGAGTAACTCCTCTGTAGAAAGAGATTACTCTTGTAGAAGATCTATCATATAATACCCCTCCTGCACAAATGAATAAACCGGGTGATACCAATCCATGGGCCAACCCTAAGTTTATAGCACCTTCAATTCCTTGTATACTGTTACTGAACATACCTAGAAGGTAAACTGCAGCATGAGAAACAGAACTGTATGCAATAAGTTCTTTAACATCTATTGTTCTTAATGTACTAAGACTAGCATATACTATGGTAATAACTCCTATTAGGAAAATGATGTAAGTGTATTCCATATAGGCTTTAGGTAATATAGGTAAGATTAATCTTAGTATACCATATAAACTTAATTTAAGAACAATAGCCGCTAAAATAATACTTCCTCCTAAAGGTGATTCAACGTGGGCCTTTAAAAGTCATGTATTTAAAAATATTGTAGGAGTTTTTACTGCAAAAGCTATGAAAATACCATAAAATAAGAAAAGTTGTGTTAAATAAATGAAATTCCCTTTAAAAAGAGTATCAAAATCTGTAGTACTCATAATAGATGACATTGCTAATATAGATAGTAATAAAAATAAAGAACCTAATAACGTGTATAAGAATAGGTAAAAGCTAGCCTTTACTCTATTATCCGACCCAAATATTCCTATTAATATAAATAATGGGGGTAAAATACTCTCAAAAAAGATATAAAATAATAATATATCTAATACTAAGAATACCGCCAATAATAGACTTTCTAACAATAGTATAATAATAACATAAGATTCAACATCTTTTGTTATTGATTTTCAATTGGATACTAGTGATATAGGAACGATTAGTGTAGTTAATAAAATAAAATATATGGATAGCCCATCTACACCCATATAAAAATCAAAAGAACTTATTTCATGATACTCTTGTACAAATTGAAATTGGTTTGTACTAAAGTCAAATAAAATGAAGATAACTAATGAAATAAAGAAGTTTAAGATAGATGTAGTTAAAGCGATTAATTTTATGTTAGCTAACGACACTCCATTATCTTTATTAATGAATATTGCAAGTACACCTAGTATAGGAGTTAAAAGTAAAGATGATAATAACATAGATAAAAATAAAACAAAAATAAGTACCTCTCTTACTGTGGATGGTAAAGTACCAAACCGATGTAATTTCACCATATAGATAATAAGGTCATAAATTCTTGGTAAAACGATAAATATATATGTTTTACAAAAAAAAGCATTTTATCTATATTTGTCTAAGATTAAACCTTAGGTTATGGGGATAGAAGTATAATTTCTACTGTAGTATTAATAAGAACCCTTTTTGTAATTAAACCGTATTTTTCTTTTTCTTTAGCATTTTTTTTCATAGTTAATGTATAACTAACCATCTTATTTAAACCTTTATATGTCGTCTATACATAACTATTTATTTAAACCTTGTATTTAGTAGCATATATACAAATACACTATCTATTTATTTTTTTTTTACTAAGATAAATGACTTTACCCATAATAACTATAACTTAGAGCTAGTATTATAGTTAAAGGGCTTTACCCATTATGGATTCGTCTTCTCCCCCGCCCAATGGCTTTTTACTTATTTCTTTCATACATATTTCGTTATTAAAGCAGCGGCCTTAATATAAAATGAAGATTTATACGGTCTCCCTCTCGTTTTTTACTGGCTTTTTTTTTGAAACAAACAAGTCTATGTGTAATAAATTGAAAATGGGTTATATATCAGCTAAAGGGTTTTACAAACTGTCTTATTTCTAATGGCTTATTACAATTAACGTATCTGCAATTTTCCAGCTTAAATTAAAAAAAATATTTATATTCTAATATTTGTTATACTGTATGTTTATTTTTTTTTTATCACAAATACATTACTATTTAAGTTATATAATACCAGATACCACACTATTTGTTTTATATATCCGTATAAAAAGGTGTTTAACCATTATAATAAAAGAATATAGTTTATCATATGTTTTTCTTTTATATATAAATTACCCTTTTGCCCTTATATGCAGATTTACTTAGTTAAATCTAAAAGAAATAAGCGATTTGAACACTTAACCTTCCTAACTTTTTTTCATATATTATAATTTATGCAAAAAAGTAAGTTATAGATGGATGCTCTGCCTAGTTTTTTTTAGTAATTTCTAAAAAGAAATTACGTAAAAAAAAAACAAAGAGCTAATTTCTTTTTTTTATACTAATAGCGCTAATATACTAATAGAATTATTAATATACGAATTAAATAAAAGATAAATGATTAACCCTATTAATATATATAATGCATAAGATGTTATTACTCCAGTATTTAATCTAGCAATGTTATTACTTATATTTAATAGTCCTTTATCTAACCCACAAAGTACTAAGATACCTTACTATTTAGAAAACAAATAAGCAATTATTGACAGAATAACAATACCAAGCATGATCAAACGAAATGGAGACTTGAAAAAGCTGGCGTATAACAATATGAATGAAAGCATCTTTTAAGTGTTGACGGACTAGTTTATGTTTCTCTTTGGTTGTTAAGACTTTTGTTGCATCCGTACCCACTAAATTGTCGAACATTACCCTAAATGCGTCATATAAGGCTACTAGTAAAGCAACTATAACCGCAGCTAGTATAACATATAATCAAACCCCGGTTATATTAGAAAATATATCTGAAAATATATTAACTAATGCTCCAGAAGCTAGTGCAAAGATAATCATGATAATACTAGTAGGATATTTATTACCTCATCACTGCTTTGTTTAGGAGAAATAGAAGTTCTAATGTGAATAAGAACAGTAATAGCTGCGATAATAAGTATAAAAAATCTAAGACTCTGTAGTCATTTATCAGACATACTTAGCTTGCTTGCCCCTTTATTCATTATAGCTATTAAACGATTTTCCGCCTCGTTTTTCTCACGAGGGACTTTGGACAATTCCCTATTGGCACCGGGACCGGGAGGTACTATTATATCCTCAGCTTTAGCTTTAAGTATGTTATATGTAGTAACTAATTTTATTATAAAAAATTTCATAAATAATTTTCCAAATCTACTCATTATTTTATTTAGAAATACTATATATGAAGCTACCTTTATATAGATAGAATTTTTTATATTAGTGACTTTATGTACATACTTTTCTTTAGCTGCGCTAATCTGTCTAATACTAAACAGTTTTTCATAGCTAGCATATAGTTATTAAGAGATTGTGTAACAAGAGGAACAATTAAGTGAATAACACCAATTGTGTGTAGGTATAATCAAAAAGATACAAACCATAAACACCAGAAACATAGTAGTCATCTGTAACATTGTTACCTAAAATGTGACTATTCGCTTGTGTTGCAACTTGTTGAGTGTCATGGCCCCCGAATGAACTAAATCATTAGCTCGATTAATTTTCTCATCCAACTGTGCATTATTGTGTCTAGATCAATAAATAAATTTTTACTATATGTATGAACTGGATCCGTAGTAGGAACAAGGTCTGACACCGATTTATGTGTTTGCTCACTCAATTTAGCTATTGAGTTAAGTAACACATGCCTATCTTCAAATCGTTTGCTAACTGCTTTTGAAGAGTAAAATTTTATTGCATCGGACCCTCCTATTGATAATAAGATAAGCATGAATAAATAGAATAATATAAAACCTACATGTGATATAGTACTAAATGCGAATAGTCTTTTTATTCTAGACTGTGTTAACCCTACAACTGTTCCTATTACTAGAGATAAAAGAGAACTAAACAGTAAGCTAGTAGTTCAAGAAAAATCCATATCAAAGACGTATTTACCTGTATAATGAACTAATTCTAATAAAAATACATACAATTTTAGATGAATAATTTACCATCTAAAGACATGAATGATAAGTACTTTTTTATATAGCCTAGTTTACGAGTATATTTTAATGGTAGAGGCCAGAAGGAGTTGAACCTTAAACTTATGATCTGCAATCAAAATGCATAACCCTATGCAACAAACCCTTTTTTTTTTATTTTTTTAGTAACCAGTTAGACGGAAAAAGGATCTTTTGATTTTGTCTTTAATAACCCAGTTTAGAGTCACAGTTACAAAATAAGCTCTTTTTAAGTGCGCCTTGAGCTTTAGATATAGCTAGAAGACTTAATTCTTCTGTGTTATCCATTGGAGATTCGTTTGGTTTAATAATAGGTCTGTCTAAGAACATAAAAAATTAATCCGCATCTCTAATAATAACAGGCACAAACATAAACCCTTTTTCATCCTCTAGCTCTACATAAAATAAGAAATCCCCCTCCAGCTGTTATTCAGCATTCTGAAAGGATTTCTTTTGTTCTACTACAGGAACCGCGCTAGAAAAGCCAACAGGTTTAGATAGATTACCTTTTTTAGAAGATGTCTGTCTACTATCTATCGTAAGTGCGTTTTTTCCTAATTCAAATACGAACCCCAATGTCAACAATACAAAAAATACCATCATAACCACTAATCCATATACATCATTAGTATAACTACTCACGCTGTAAGGGTAAACTAGTAGAATTTCCAAATCAAATAATAAAAATAAAAGTCCAAAGATAAAAAATGAGATACTGAATTGAGTTCTATTTTGTCCTAAAAATGAATGAAATCCACATTCAAAAACACTATCTTTTTCTTGATAAGGATTATGAGGAGCTAATACTAAATTGATAGATAGTAATAAAAGCGATAATACAGGTATAAATATAATAAAAAAAGTAGTACTTGTCATTTATAAATTAAAAAGAAGTAATGCTAATATATTAGCTAAACTTAATAGTTCTTCCGGTATAAAAATAAAGGATGCTATAACTAATGTTATAACTGAAATGGATAAACTTAATGAACTTGATATGACAATATGGTTTATTTTTATATTTACCTTTTTAACGACTGTATTTTTTTCGGCAATTAAACCATCTCCAGAAAAACGGATTAGTTGATCATTTAAACGATAATCGTTTTTATCAAAAAAGATTTGTTTTATTATAGCTAAATAATAAACAGCACTTATAACGCTAGTTAGTATAGCAACTAAGCACATGAAAACGTAACCGTTGTCAATAGCTGCGCTTAAAATCATCATTTTACCGAAAAATCCAATTAATGGTGGTATACCGGCAAAAGAAAATAAAGTTATCGCTAAGCTTAATGATAAAATAGGATTTATATAATAATACCCCTTTAACTGATCAACTAGTTGAATAGGAGAGTTATTTATGTCTTGTAAATTTCCAGTTTTCTCCGTAGTATCTTTACTATTAATCGCTTCACTCGTGTTATTCACTTCACTCGTGTTATTCACTTCACTGCTCTTATTCACTTTATCCCCTTTTAGCCCGTCATCATTAGATACGTAACAGTATAGAGAATAACCGATAGTAATAATTAGTATAAAAGCATTTAAATTCGATATAGAATATTGTATTAAGTAAAATATAAAAGCCTGTGTAGATTCCACAGTATGTATTGTTAAACCTAATAATATAAAACCTACATGTGATATAGTACTAAATGCGAATAGTCTTTTTATTCTAGACTGTGTTAACCCTACAACTGTTCCTATTACTAGAGATAGAAGAGAACTAAAAAGTAAGCTCGTAGTTCAAGAAAAATCCGTATCAAAACCTGATTTACCTGTATAGTGAACTAATTCTAATAAAAATATAAAGATGGAAATTTTTGCAATTATAGCTACAAAAGTTGTAACAACAGTTGGTATTGCGTCATACACATCTGGGCTTCAGAAATGAAATGGCGCAGCAGAAACTTTAAATAAAAATCCTACTCCCATAAATAGTAAACTTATATGAATATAATAGGGTTTATATCAGTAAAGTAAACCTGTAAGGTTATCTTTACTTGCATTAGATATACTATTTATTATATATAAACTATCTAAGTTTGTAGTACCAGAATTTGCATAAAGTAGAGCTGTACTTAGTAGTATAAAACAAGAGGATAATCCACCTAGTAGAAAATACATAAGACCTCCAGACGTAGCAGGTTCTGAGTCTCTATAAACTGTTGATAATAAATATAGTCCATAGCTTTGCAATTCTATAGAAAGGAAAATAGAAACTAAATCACTTGTTGATATAAGGAAAACACTACCTGTAACAATAAATAATATGATTAAAGAATATTCTATAATTTTAAATTGCTCTCCCATTTTATTGGTTAGTAAAGTTCCGTAATAGATTAATTTAGTGAATCATATTCTATTTGCTGAACTATAGTCTTTATATCAAACTTTTCTAGGGTAAAATGATGTTAATAATAATATAAAGCTTGTAATAAAAAAAATAAAAAGATGGAAAGAATTTGTAGTGGCCGTAGTATGAAATAAACCACCAAATATTCCAATACCGTTTTCTAAAAATAAAAGAGATAAGTTATCATAGGTTATGTGAGTTGATATAAGTAGAATAGTAATAGCTATTCTTGAGTACAGGATAGATTTGTCTCGTCTTGATGTAATAGAATTAGACAAGAGTAATAATATTAGTGATTGTAGTAGCATGATAAGAATAGAGAGATTTGAACTCTCACTATTCATTAAATCTACTAGATATCACCTCTAATTATTCTGGATATTTTTTTTTTTTTATAAATTAATGAATGAATTAAAAAAAGAAACAAAAGATAGGTTTACTCCTTTGGGGATTTTTTTTTTTTCAAACAAAAAAGATAAAAAAGGGGCGTAGATAGGTAACCGTTTAACTTTAAGATCCTCAATAGTATATGGATACAAATAAGAATAATCATACAACATCAACAAAATGTCAGTAAAGAATTCCCGCTTCTAATCCTAGATGATGATTATTTGTTAAATGGTATGCTAGTATACGTCATAAACCAACCGCTAAAAATGCTGTACCTATCATTACATGTAATCCGTGGACAATTTTGTTATCATAAGAGCTCTTTATCTCTTATATCCATACTTTATCAGAATGGTTCAGACTATGTCTTCATTTATAAAGTATTTGATAATACTATTATAAATGTGGGGTGTTCGTGGTAGAATTATTGTAAATAAAGTACTCATCTACTAGTCGTTGAGGCTTCATGTATCCCTCAAAATAAATATTATTTGTGTAACTCTTTATTTTTAACAATTTATTAAATACATGCTTCGCCGCACATTGTCCATATTATCTTATTGGCAGCGCCTTATAATAATGATGGAGTTTCATGCAATTTACCCCATTTTCTATTTTAATGAATATATTAATGTAGTTAATTTATCTATTTCTATTCATGTTTCTTTTTATTTCTAAAATTTCTTTTAATGTAGCACTATGTTCATCGTACTTGTTAATTTCTCCTACGATATTCACTACTTTTTTGAAATCATAAAAATCCAGCAATTTATTTCCTCTTAAGGAGTATTTTTCAAAAAAAGGAATTATTTTATTAGTAATATCATTAAATTTATATACTACATAACTAGATTGAGTAGGTCTAGTTTTCACAGTTTCTACTAAACCACAATTAAAATAAATTACCCAATTTTCTAGTAAATGTATATCACGTATATGTTGTGCTATATAAAAATACGGACTTACTTTATACCCTGAATGGATCTTGGATGTTTTTACATAAAAACAACCTTCACCGTCAACAAACCCCGCTACTCAAAATGGATTAAAATCTTTGGTAGGTAATATTAGGTTTCTTGCCGCAGGTATAATATCGGGAAACATATCTAATAATGACTTTGACAAACCATTATTTATAGAGGCTTTGTAAGATAATATTTTGTTTAAACCTTGTTCAGTTTTATGTTCACCATTGTAAAGCATATCTACTACTAAAGAAAACATACGGAAATCTTCTCTCTTTTGTGTTAATAGATTATATTTGTTAAAATGAGGTATTATTACATCTTTTAGTGCTTTAATGGATTGAACCGAATATATTGCGCTAGGATTACCATTTTTAACTCTTTTTATGATAGTACCTACTGTGAAAAAAGCATTTATTTGTTTAAGTAAATCAAAATCTTTTTCATGTAGTTCTATAGTAAATATGGGTGCTATACGTAAAGATTTAAACCTTTTTTCATCTTTAGCTATTCTAACGGAAAAGCTAGATTCAGCATCACAAAATCCTGTTACTCCATTAGGATTTAAATTACTAGTAGTATTTATGAGGTTAGAGCTCTTATCTTGAGCTTTAACCGTTGAATAGTTAGATATTTTCATTTTCATACATATATTTTTTAAACTAGGAGCTATAATTAACCCTGTTCCAAAGTAAAAACATGATCCGAAAGCACCATCTGAGATAGTGAATGATGATACTGAATATTCCACACCTTGTAACCCTGTAAAAATAGTGGCTAATATAACTGTGTATAATAAACCGTATAAAGCTTTACTTCTATTACCGTTAATTAGGAAATGATGTCCATATGTAACAGTAAACCCTGAAGAAAGTAGAATAACTGTGTTTATTAATGGTAGTTCAAACAAACTATAAACATATTAATTTGTATAGCATAGACGAGTGGAAATGAGGTTTAACCCATTTAATCCATTTTATCCTAGAGTTCTATTTTATATAAAGTCTATTCCTGCTATGCACAGACGTTTCTAAACCCCAATTATCTAAAAGTGCCGCCTGCAGTAACTTCACGTCCTTCAAAGTAAACCCGCTGGTGTTAAGAGTATAGCCTGAACGATGATTATCCCCGTCATCCATTGCCCAATAAGCTAAACTCTTTTCTGTTATTAAACTACCAATGTTCATGGGTACAATTTATCTACCTTCCCTGTAGAATAGAGTATTAAGTTCTGTTATAGCCGTCAACTGCCTAGTAGTAAAATATAAAGAAAATGAATTAAATGCCTTTCTATCTACTAGTTTAACTGAAACACTTTTAGTTCCTAGATATTTAAATATATTAAAGATATGCTCGAGATATTCTTTATGCAATATGGATTGTTCAAATCTTAAATAAGCATTTGCATAATTTTTTTCTCGAGATATAAGCATCCCCTAATCTCTCTTTCTATGTTCTACAAATTCACTAAACTCCGACCAAATAGAGAAAGCTCTTATAAATTATCCGTCTTATGACGAGCTTAATATTTTCTCTTTTTATTCATACCATCTTTAATTTTTATAATCTTATCCAAACCATCTTGTGTCAAATGGGCTTTATTTTGCATAATATCCGTAGCTTTAACAAAATCTAGGTAATCCTGCAATTTAGCCCCCTGTAAAGGATTTTTTTTGTAATAAGGGTATAATAATATTTTGGATATCGGCTAATCTTGTAACCATTAATTCAACACAGGGTTGATTTTTACGGTTCTTGATAAACCCACAATTAAGAGTATTTTTAAGCATTGTCATAAGCCCTATGTCCGACTGTGCTGGGTAGTTGTAAATTGCAATTGAACAGATGCACCTGTTTTATATAATTTAGACTTAGAAACTAAAATATAGAAACAACCTTCTCCCTCAATAAAACCAGCTAACGATTGAGGAGACATAAGTTTCGGTATTTCGACTTCAGGTCTTAAAACAGGAGCTATATCAGGGAAAGCTTTTTTTAGTACATCTGGTAATCCTCAGTTTAGTGCACCTTTAATGCTAACTAATTTAGAGATATAATCTAAAGTCAAAGGTTTTTAGGCTCTTTGCGATGAATTATTTCCAAAGCAGACTTTAATATATAGTCCGCTCTTTTTTTAGTAATTAAAGGAAACATATCAAAATGAGGTATTATTACATTTGTTAAATCCTGGACGGAAGCTACATAATAGATAGCTGTGTTATTATTACCAATAGAAATATTCCCTACTCCAAAAAAAGTCTGTATTTTTTCTAACAAAGGTAAATCTCTACTATGTAAACCTATGTTAAAGCTAGGCTCTACCCCCATCCAAGTTTATAACCAGGACGTTTAATAATTTTTAATGAAAAAGAACCCTCACCATCTGAAAACCCAGAAATTCACCCAGGTGTTAATACTTTTTCCTTAAGTGATCTGGACTCAGAGTATGAGTGATGGAAACGTTTAATAAAAAAGGGGATTAACCCGTATAAGATTGCATAATCTTCTTTCTTTATAAGGGGTGATCCACTCTTGCTATATCCTTCTGGTTTTACCCCTCGACTTTGGGTACTTTTACTGGATATTAGCCGGATAGGGGTAAAGAAGGCAAGTTTATAAAACTTTCTATAATATGGTATAGATTAGATCATATCACATATAAACACTCCTGAAGGTAGCACCCCTTGGACGTTATTTTAAAGGTGAATGACCAATTAATTATTATCTCGAGCGATTTCTTTGTTAACCATAAGTTAACGAGAACCTTAAATAAAAAAAGAGACTAAGCTAAAAGTCACTTCAAGAGAGTTATATAAGAGCGTGTGATCGTTGAGGTTCTATTTATACAACTAATACACATAAAATATAATCGGGCTAAAAAAAAACAAAAAAAAAATTCGCTTTAAAAAAATAAAATATATATAAACATAGATGAGATTAGGGATAAAAAAAGATAAAATCTAAATATAATCGTGCTTTTATTATATGGATATTTTAGTTTTTTTAACCGGTGAATAAAATCGTAGATTAATCTTAAAAGGACCGCCCTACCCCTTGTCCATAAGGCACTTTATCCCCTTGTCCATAAGGCACTTTATCCCCTCACCATATGGTGTAAGTTGTATAAACATTACCTGCGGATAGTTTAGATTTAAATTCTCGCTTTAACTAGGTTATTAGGTAAACTAACAACATAAAACCCAGTGTAGAATTTACTAAATTTTCCCGCATATAGCTCTTTTCGCGCCGATCGAGCACCGGAGCCCCTTTGACAAAGGATCTATAGCTTCAATCCCCATAGGTGGTCACATAGCACCTAATTCCACTGCAGGAGAAAGAGCGCTATGGAAAAATGTTCAGAATATAGCTAAGAAAAATAAAGCTTCAGATACTATAAATAAACCAACACCAAGATTTAACCCTCTTTGAACAGCCAGGGTGTGATTACCTAAATATGTCATTTTAACCGACATTGTGTGCACTAGTCTCCACATAAAAATGTTAGTAAAATACCTTCAACGATTTGTTGATGGTATACGAAAAGACTAGCGGGTATCAATCTAGAAAAATAAATATAAACAGGTGGGAAAAAAAAATACTAAGTATAAAAAGCATTAAGATGGTCTCAATTATAATAAGTACGGCTATTATTCATAGAACTTTTAATAGCCCGTATCTCTATTATTTCTTGTTCTGTTAACCTCTTACCTAGATAATTTAAGCTTTTGAAAAAAGATAAATAATTAAGATACTTGCTAGACATTAGGGGAAATTTAGTTAAATAGGTAGTAATAATGTAATGTTTTCTGTCAGATTGAGCAAAAAACACTATTGTTTTAGCTGGCTCTTTAAAAAGTGAAGAATTTGCCACTTTATAATTTAAATTAACTTGAAAAAAATTGGCCAATTGTGTCATAAAAGGAACATTGGATTCCCTTTTTACTCTATTTAATTCACTTTGATTTATAGAGAACAAACATCTTACCCTTCCTCGGGTAACATTATCATTCGATGCGTACTCACCAGTTAATTTTATAGAGAAATGGCCATCTGTATCTATAAAACCAGCTAATCAAGCATTAGAATCTATGCTACTTGTATCTAAAGGCAATTTAACTATATTAGCGTTTCGCCACCTATTAAGGTTGTCTATAGCTTTATATAAAGCTAGGATCTTAGGAGTACGTAATTTACCATTAACAAGGTTAACGGTATTAATAACCTCATCGGCATTAGTAATACTATATCTACATACTCCACTTTTTTCTGTATATATTATCCCTTTTTTTAAAGTTTTCTGTAATTTTTCATACATAGGAATCTCATTTTTACCAAAAGTAAAAACGATTTTGGGTGAAATCTTTTCCTTTTCACCCTTTCTAAGTATGATAGATCCGTCACCTTCAATTAAACCGGCAAGATAATAACCTAACTGATTTGTTGTTCCTGTATGAAGTCTTCTAACCATCCCCTTTTTAGAGTAAAAAGGGTTAAATTTAGTTAGATATAATTTAGACTTATTATTTTTCGTATGATTACCTAAGTATGTCAATAGTAAATATTTTCTATATTTACTGGACTATATCTTAATCAATAGGTTAAACATACTACTATTAACGTATGAATTTTTAACAAATAGTCTCTGAGGATCCTACTAGGATATTTATCCATCCGTTGGTTTCCTGCTGATTGTCTTATTATAATAAGAGTTTCCAGCAATTAGTTAAATTTTAAGAGAGCACATAAATGTAACAATACTGTTTTTATACTTTTTTTATAGTTTTATAATTTTCCTATCAAAGATCTAATCTTTAGTCTACCTTGATCTAGATGAAATATCTTGCAAAGGCGCAAACTCTCTTACTTTTTTATTTGGCTAGATATGGTAGATTGTGTTAGTAATATATACTTCATACTAGGTATAATGTAGGGATTTATAATGGATGTCAATAAGTCCATATACTTTGAACTAATACATATTCTAGGTTTGTTATCCGACATATGTAATGTACATTTAAGTCTGTATTTAATTATTAACACATTAATGAATCTAACTACATCTTTAACAGTAAAAGAATAAGTACAAATTCTTATACCACCAGATACAGCAGTACCATCACCCATGATAAGATGAGCTAGAGAAACAGGATCTAATCTATGATAAATATTATCAGGGACAACTTTTTTTTTTTCCCGTCAAGGTAAAATCATAAAAACCTCTACTAAACAAGGCATACTACGAGTAGCAAAAGTGACAGAACTAGTTTGTATAGTATTTCTATTTTAGTTTTAAATCTAGGTAAGCTATAGCAATAACGAGAGAATATAGCAAAAACTGACCATACATAAGAAGATTGAGAATAAGCTTTTTCATGTTTTGGGTTTTTTTTTTAATGAATTAATAAATGAATAAAAAAAAAAAAGATAAAAACTTGCCAAAACGAGGATACTTATTGTTGGCACTCGCATAAGACAACAAACCATCCGATAACAATAAACCGACTATAACACCTTTTTGATAGTTTGGCAGTTTAAACATGTGTAACTCCCATTGGATAATCTTAGTGTTCTAAAACCAGAGTAGAGATTTACTCCTCAAACCACTAAAGCCGTACAAGTACTTTCTGGTCTATAAGTACTTTTACTTCTTTTACTTGTAAAAAGCACTGTAACAGGTAAGGGATTTATGGATTTAAAAAGAGAAAATTGTAACAATCCTGGCTTTTTGTCTCCTAAGAGACCTGCTAAATAATAACCCAAAGGATTATTTGTAAGTAGTCTAGTATCATTATTAGCATTATAAATACTTAGAGCTTTTTCTAGATCTTCGATAGGAATAGCTTTAGCTATATTCAAATGATAAATAGACAGTATAGTACCTTTTAATCAGGTTTTACCCTCTGCTATTACATCTCTTCATCAGAATGACATAGATAAGATTAATGCTGTTAAACTTAGCATTAAATTATATTCTGCATAAGCAAACCCGTGGAAAGATAAAACAGCAGATGTTGTAAGGCTTAATAAGCTAATGGATGTATATAAAGGTCATGGAGAAGGAGAAACTAAATGAAAAGGATGTGCCTGAAAATTACTTCTATTTAAATTTAACATAATATTTTATGATAATTGCACAATACATCTTTTTATTCTCTTTTTTTTTTATTAATTAATTAATAAAAAAAAAAAGAAACTGGAAACACACTCAAAGTACATCTTGTACTTTATTCCTTTTTATTCACATTATATTTTTATATAACTGCAGTAGTATAGCAACTAAGCACATGAAAACGTAACCGTTGTCAATAGCTGCGCTTAAAATCATCATTTTACCGAAAAATCCAATTAATGGTGGTATACCGGCAAAAGAAAATAAAGTTATCGCTAAGCTTAATGATAAAATAGGATTTATATAATAATACCCCTTTAACTGATCAACTAGTTGAATAGGAGAGTTATTTATGTCTAGTAAATTTCCGTAATAGATTCATTTAATGAATCATATTCTATTTGCTGAGTTATAGTCTTTATATCCAACTTTTCTAGGATAAAATGAAGTGAATAATAAGATAAAGCTTGTAATAAAAAAAAATCCCTAGATGAAAGGAATTTGTAGTGGCCGTAGTATGGAATAAACCTCAAAAGATTCCTATATCGTTTTCTAAAAATAAAAGAGATAGTTATCATAGGTTATGTGAGTTGATATAAGTAGAATAGTAATAGCTATTCTTGAGTACAGGATAGATTTGTCTCGTCTTGATGTAATAGAATTAGACAAGAGTAATAATATTAGTGATTGTAGTAGCATGGTAAGAATAGAGATATTTGAACTCTCCCAACTAGTGAAATCTACTAGATGTACCTCATATTATTCTTATAAAAATAAAGCATAGTATAACTAAAGTTATAAGTACATATACGTAACTACCTATTTTATATAGGATTATTACTAAGGATATATTGGATCATTATGATTCGAACATAACAACTCCTTAGACCAAATGAGGCGCCTAACCAGCCTGGCTCTAACCCGTTTATATGTAATAAATGGAAAGAATAGGTTATATTTCAGCCACAGGATTTTACAAACTGTCTTATTACTAATGACTTATTACAATTAACGTATTTGAAAAAAAAAGCCTTTTTTTTGGATTTACCAATTATAGCTCAGCTATTTATCCGTCTTCTCCCCTAATTGCATATTACAAAAACGTATCTGCAATTTTCCAGTTACAGCTAAAATAGCTATATTCCGGGGTTTTATACTATTTGTTATTTTTTAAGAAACTATCAGCTAAAAATACGTTTACCTTTCATAACAAGTTAACGGTAATCTAACCGTTATATATAGTTAACTGTTTAAGTTTTAGATTTTTTTTTGTGTCTTAAATCCACAAAAGTATTTTCAATAAAGTAACACCATACATTACAACTGTAAAATATCCAAAGTATAAAAGGGTATTTATTTGACCAAATTCAATAAATGGAGACTCTAGTGTTTAGCTCCTAATTGCATTAAGATTCAGAAATTCGCTACAAACACAAAGAAAGCCGCTTTATTTAATGGTCTAAACTGCATACCTGCCCCTTAAAAAAGAAAGATTTTCTATATATAACCACATAATTTATCTATTACTAAATAGAGAAAAAAAAAATCTTTTTAATTGGTAATAACATCCAATGATTATTCTCTTATTCTTGCGACTTCCAAACTCGTCTTTCCTTTTTTGATATCAACCCAGGACAAGGCTCAAATATAGAACAGTTAATGAAAAGTTAAAGCTAGAAAATTAATAAAGGGTTATAAAATTTTCTAGTAAAGTATTTGGTGTGATACCTATAGTTGCATTACTTGTCGATAAAATCATGCATTGGATGGTTTAGTTAAAATTTAATTGTAAAGTATTTGGTGTGGTACCTATAGTTGCATTACTTGTCGATAAAATCATGAATAAGGTGGTTTAGTTAAAATTTAATTGTAAAGTATTTGGTGTGATACCTATAGTTGCATTACTTGTCGATAAAATCATGAATAAGGTGGTTTAGTTAAAATTTAATTGTAAAGTATTTGGTGTGGTACCTATAGTTGCATTACTTGTCGATAAAATCATGAATTGGATGGTTTAGTTAAAATTTGATTGTAAAGTATTTGGTGTGATAGTATTTCTATATAAATTACAGACTTTTTATGAACTATTATACATATAAACAGTATTATCTCTTTAGGTAATTAAAAAAAAACAAACAAAAAAAAACAAAACAAAAACAAAACAAAACAAAAAAAAATAAAGAAAAAAAATGCATTCTTATTAGTTTAATGGTAGAACAAGATACTTCTGATATCTGAATCTAAGTTCAAGTCTTAGATAAGAATACTTATAATATTATGATAAAACATATGTATTAAACCCCTTATTAGTTTAATGGTAAAACAAGAATTTCCTGAGTTCTTTATCTAAGTTCAAATCTTAGATAAGGGTTAGGTTAAATAATATGGATATAATAAGGATGCCTTTTTTATATAGTCTATAAAAGACATTTAATCACATTGTTATATATAATTTTATACATAAATATTGGTTACATTTTGGGATTATTTGAGTTTGATGATGGCTCTGATTGAACGCTATGCAAATGCTTGACACATGCTAATCGAACGTCAATATTTAATTTACATAAATTATTTATATTGAAGTGGTGTACAGGTGAGTAAGGGGTATTATGGCTACCTAGGAGTAAGGCAAAATAAATCCCTTATAAGAAGAATTATTTTGAGTCTATTAATACCAAATCTAATAATACCCAGTGGTCCATTCTATTGAAAAAAAAAGTTAGATTAAAAGGTTAATAAGATGAATTATAATTGTTTCGAAAGAAATCGTATTTCGCTCTTAGTTGATTTTTAATAACCATCGGATAAATAGTAAGTAGGGTAATGGCTTATTTAGCTTATGTCCGTAGTCAAGACTGAGAGGTCTATTGACCACACTGGGTCTGAAAAAACCCCAGTGCGTGTAGTACAGCAGTGAGGAATTTTGGTCAATGGCCTAACGGCTGAACCAGCAACTTGCAGGAATGAGAGTTAATTTAATAATTGATTAACTTGCTTGACTAGGTCTTATAAAGTTCTGGATAAAGATTATTATGAAAACTTTATATCCATATGTCTCGACCAAATCTTGTGCCAGCAGTCGCGGTAAGACAAGGGAGACGAGTGTTATTCATCTTTAACAGGTATATAGGGTACCTAGACGGTGTAGGAAGGCTTAAAAAAGTACCTATTACACTTGAGTTTGATATAGGAGAGGAATATGTCGGAATTGTTGGTGTAAAGATGAAATGTGCTAATACCAATAGGACCGGTAACGGCGAAGGCAAACCTCTATGTACATATACTTGCTCATTCTATATTAGAATTGGAATTGGATTCTAAATAAGAATACTTTCTCTTATAAAACTTTTTTTAAAAAGTTGTATAATAAGAGTACGCTTTTTTATGCATAAAGAGAAAACGCAATTGTATTATAACTGACGTTGAGGGACGAAGGCTCAGAGAGTGAAGAGGATTAGATACCCCCGTAGCCTGGGCAGACAATGATGAGTGCCATAAATTGGCTTTAAGGCAAATTTATAAATGAAAGTGCAAGCACTCCACCTCAAGAGTAATGTGGCAACGCAGGAACTGAAATCATTAGACCGTTTCTGAAACCAGTAGTGAAGTATGTTATTTAATTCGATGATCCTCGAATAACCTTACCACAATTTGAATGACCTTTAAAAACAGCTGTTTGTTGATTTTTTAGACCACATGCGTTGCATGGCTGTCTTCAGTTAATGTCGTGAGATTTGGTTAGGTCCATTAAATTAACGTAAACCCTTGTTTTATTTATTAGTATAAAGCAGCTCGCCGCTTACAATTGGTGTGATAATAGGGACTAAGACAAGTCATCATGGCCTTAATATTGTGGGCTATAGACGTGCCACATGTGCCTTTACAAAGGGATGCGATAATGCGAATTGGAGCTAATCCCCAAAACAGGATACACAATGAATTGTAGTCTGAAATTCGACTGCATGAAAAAGGAATTACTAGTAATCGTGAGTAATCACATCACGGTGAATTTTATCTCAGATAGGTACTAACCACTCGTCAGGCGCTGAAAGGAGTATGCGCAAGAAGTTTGGTCGCTGCGGATTGTTAATCTAAATTTACAGGTTTAGATCTTTTGGCAGAGTGATCTTCGTATGCGTGACGCTAATTAGTGTTAAGTCGAAATACGGTTCGGGTTGGGGAACTAGCCCGGGATTAATTAATAATAACGATACACCCCAAAAAAAAAGTCTGTGCAAGGTGCATAAATTGATTTAGATTTATATGGTTCGAATCCGTAAACAGGTTCATAACAAGTTTATCTTGTTATATTAGAGTAATTTATAGGTTAAATTAGACGTTAAATAATAATTGGCTTACCTTGTGGGTTAGAAAGAGATTTGGATTAACTTTACTATAGTCCGAGTGCTGGAATTGGTAGACAGGACAAATTTAAGCTTTGTTGACATTATGTCGTGAACGTTCAAGTCGTTCTTCGGATATTGGGAAATACCTTAGCTGTTCTAAATAAAGGTTTATCAGATGTATTAAACCTTTCATTTACGGACGTTAAATTTACTACACGTCCCCTATTTCCAGTGAGTAAAATACAAAATAGTAACTGAGTATCCGGATTTGTCGAAGGTAAAGGTAACTTTATGGTTATGCTTAAAAAAAATCCATCACATAAATCTGGTATACAGGTTGCATTGAGATTTAAAGTGACTCAACACAACCGTGACGTTGAGTTTATGAAAAGTTTTGTAGATTTTTTTGGTTGTGGTTATTGCTATATTGGTGAAGATTGCGTAGATTTCGTTGTTACAAAGTTTTCTGACATTACTGATATAATCTTACCCTTTCCCTTTTTTAGTAAATACCCTTTACATGGATGTAAAAGATTAGATTTTCTGGATTTATTACTAGTTGTTGAGATTATGCAAAGTAAAGCTCATATAACGGGGCAAGGACTAGAACGAATTCGTACAATAAAATCCGGAATGAACAGAGGAAGATGTGTTTAATTTTTCACTATAGCTGTTTAGAGTAAATTAAACAAAAAAGGAGAGTTCCTTTATTGGTAAGAAGGGTTGAGCTGTAAACTCAATAGCAATACGCTTTTAAGAGTTCGAATCTCTTGTCTCCTAGAGTGTTGTTATATATTTATTATGCTTAATTGTTATATATTTATTAGGTTTAATTTTTATATATTATTATGTTTAATTGTTATATATTTATTATGTTTAATTGTTATATATTTATTATCTTTAATTGTTTTATATTACATTTTTACATATAGGCCCCATTTCTTTTTAATAGCCTTTATAGCTCAATGGTAGAGCGGAATACTGTTAATATTTTGATAAATGTTCGATTCATTTTAGAGGCTTGCATTAATTTAGAGGGCAGTTTATACCTGCTATTATTGCAAAATTTAAGTCGATTTATATATTTATTTATATAATTGTATTTAAACCTTTTAGTTGTTTATTCAGTCGTCTTATTTCAAACAATATTACAAATGACTATTATAGATTATATGTACTATAATTATTTGCCAATCGTTATTGTAGTTGTAGGATATCTTAATGGTATTATTACCGTAGAGTAGTATATATATATATATTTATGTAATAGAATAACTTTGTAATAATAGTTATGAAAAGGGTAAGTAATCATCATATATGTTGTATATAATTAATGAAATGACATTTAGTGGTTATAATGTATATAGTCTAGACCTTTTATACATCATTGCCATATTATTAGGTATTTTAGTTATTATAAGTAAAAACCCTAAAAACAGATTATTGGGGATTAGACTATCAAATTCCGGGGACCCCTTAAAGCTTTTGATACCAAGCAATAGTTGAAAATCTATATGTGGATGAACTAATCACTCATGTAGGGTAATAAGTCATAAGATGATACTTTCTATAATATTAGTAAAGGAGAAATAGGCAATCGCGGATCTAAGTCAGTAACATAAGAATTACTGTAAAAGAGCAACGAGTAGACGGTAGTTGGTAGTAGTATTAGAGTAAATAATATGGCTATTTAAGGTGTACTCTACATAAAAAAAAACTCCATTTAACAGTAGAGGGGTTAAGTAAACTACGTGAGATACAATTATCCCTGAACAGTGGGAGAAATAACACACCTTCACAAGACACCGATTCAGCTACAACAGATTAAACTATGTGTTTTGTGTGTGATACAAGAGAAATGCTTCGCGGATTAGCAGTAAAAATGTAAATTGGAGTATTATAGAGGAGGCTTTTTTAATTTGTGATAGTATCTGTTTTATTTTTAATAGGTTTATTTTTATGTATATCTGCTTATTTAATTTTAACAGGATTAAATTTTATAGGTCTATCTTATTTGCTTGTCTATATAGGAGCAGTTAAAGATCGTATGGTTAGATCACTTAGATCTAAATGGGCTGCGTGGGTTAGAATCCCACTCTACAAGGTACTTTTAATTATAAACCATTTTTTTATATTTAAACCATGTTCTACAAAAAGAAACTTCCTTGTTTAAAATTTAAACGGGCAACACGGTTAGCCTTCGCCTCGCAAAGGAAATCACACTTCTCTCAAAAGTCGTTCAGCAACCACTCAGAAGAGTTTATTAAATGATTTGTTGGATTCTCAGATGCAGAATCTTATTTCATCATAGTCTTACATAAGGATAAAACGGCTAAAATCTTATCTATTACTTTCAGATTTTTGATTGAGCTACATGTTGATGACATAGATGCTCTAAAATACATAAAAAGTAAATTAAATATAGGTAATGATATAGCAGTGTATGGTCATAGTTGTAAATTTACGGTAACACATCCAAAAGATATTTATAAATTAATTGATATATTTGATGAATATAACCTAAATACTACTAAGTACCTTGATTATTTAGATTTTAAAAAAGCTTTTAATTTATATAAAGGAAGAAATAAAACAATTAAAGATAACCAAACCTTAATAGATCTAATTCTAGAATTAAAAAATGGTATGAACAAGTCTCGGATTCATTTTAGTTTACCAGCAGATCATAAAATAGTCATTTCTGGTCCTTTACTACTAGGGTTTATTGAGGGGGAGGGTTCATTTTATTTAGCTAGAACTGAATTTGAACCTGCTTTTTCAATTGCACAATCTGAAACACAACTACCTGTAGTGGAAAAAATAAAAGAGTTTTTAGAAAATGATTTAGGGTTTGATAAGTATTCTATGTTTAAATTAAAATGTTCATCAGCCATAGCTATTAAAAGAGGTAAAGCTGTAAAGAACAGTAAACCGCTAGAAGTACTTACGATTAAAAATACGAATATCTTAATGAATTATTTAACACCTTATTTAGAAAATATGCCGTTTATTACTAAAAAAGGTAAAGATATTTTTTTAAATTATATGTACAGCTGTGTATAATGGAACTTATAGAATAGAGGAAATAAAACCGTTAATCTTAAAATTATCATATTCTATGAATAACTATAGATTAAGTACAAACTCAGACTTAAAAAAAGTTAACGGTTTACCTGAGTAAATTTTAGATAAAATAATAAAAGCAAAATCAACTATTAGACATATTGACGATGGTCGTCAATTAGATGTTGTTACAGGAAAAGCGGTGAATATACGTTGAACTAATTGTATCTATGAAATAACTAAAGACTCAGGAGAAATATTATGAGCGTCTACTTTAAACGAGGCGGCTGAAATTTTAGATGTGAATTTTAGAACGGTAGGAATACATTTAGTATCGGAATACTTATACTCAAAGGCACAATACGCCGAAATAAAGGGTCATAAGGTTAGAAGGATACCTGTATTTTATCCTGAGTAATACGCTCCGTTTAGACGAAAGGCTCTTTGGTCTTGGAATTTAGTTCTATAATGGTTACCCTGGACGCTGTCTTGGGATACAATGGTGAGCCTTTTGCTATGGGCTAGTTTTTTTAGTTCATTTATAAATGAATAAAAAAAAATAAAGCAAGGAATAAAAATTTATAAGAGTTAAAAGCATAAGAACTGAAAGAAGGTTCAACCGTACAGTTCTATACTTGTAGAATAATTTGGTGAAAACGGTCAATGATATCTTAATTAAAGACCGTCGGCATTTGAAAATGTCGCTACAGACTGGTTCACCAGGGCTAGGTTGCAATACCTGTTCAAATGTACAGTCGGATTCTAATACGAGTGTGAAATCGTAAGGAGGAAAGATAATACAGTAAGCTACACACAGTTGTATGATCATACATACGATGACAGTAACTCCTTAATTAGATTTGATCTATCCTATTTTTATTTATATTAATGTTAATAAATGTTAGAATATCTGAACTATTAACAGACAGCATTAATAGTATACCTTTAGCTATACTAGTAGGTAGTTTCTTTAATTATTTTGTTAATAATGTTTTACCATACATGGTAATGACTAATAATTTACTATATCATTTTAGCATAAAAAAAAGATTAACGAATGTAACGTCTGTATCATGAGACGGGTATTTAGCAGAAACTTCTCATATAACAAGTATAGGAAATATCCTGTACGGTAATTATTCTATATGATTAATAATTACATCGGTTATATTACTTTTAGCGATGGTCGGGTGTATAGTAATTACTTTGAAAGAAAAAAAGTAACTACATATAATACTCATAAAGCTTTACGTTGTTAACGAATATAGTTAATTTATTACTAGATACATATTTTGTATAAAAGTATATAGTAATGCATTTGATATATTGTTAATTTATTACTATATACATATTTTGTATAAAAAATATATAGTAATGTATTTGATATGTGTTAAATTATTCTCATAAGGATTAAAGTCCTTTAGATATTATAAAATATATACGGCTATAGGTTAGAAATATAGTTTTATAAAGAACGCCGTACCTGTAACGAAAGTAAGCTACGAGTAGTTGCAGATCCTAGAAAGCAGAACAATAGCTGATCGCTAGAGCGGGGAGAAGAACGAGGTGTGCCGGCAATATACTTATATATATTATACATCTCGTTTAAAGCCCCCCCCAAAAAAAAATAAAAACAAAAGAAATTAGCTCAATTGGTAGAGCATCCGTTTTACACGCGGAGGGTTAAGTGTTCAAATCACTTATTTCTTATTACTTATTGAATAATAGTTAATATATTTAAGAGACCTTAGCTTAATGGTAAAGCGTATGACTTTTAATCATTCTCATAAGGGTTCAAGTCCCTTAGGTCTTAAAAAAAGTTTCTGGTATCTCACTACAGTTTTCTTCGACGTTATTATTTGATTACCTTCAAATAAACTAGTTTGAACAATAGACGAGTAAAGTATCGCTAGTTTATAGGAATAGGCAATTAAATAGATATTATATAAGAGAAGATTATATTTATCTCTAAAAAAAACCCCCAAAAAAAGCGGCCATAGGATAATTGGTTAGTCCATTCGTCTTCCAAACGATTTGTACCGATTCGAGTTCGGTTGGCCGTATAGGGTCAGTAACTTAATGGTAGAGGACTTTCTTGTCACGAAAGTAGATATCGGTTCAAGCCCGGTCTGACCCGTATTTGCATTTTATCCTTTTTTGCATTTTATCCTTGCATTTTTTTTTATTCCATAGTTAACAGCCATTATAATTTAACAGGAATTCCTAATGAACTTTCATTTTAAAGTTGAAGCCATTACAAGGAATAATGAATTATTACAAGTAAAAAGGAAAAGTTGCTATAGGTAAGGCGAGATATTTGCTAAATATTGTGTTTAACACCTGGTGGTTCAAATCCACTCTTTTCCGAATATAAATTTTATGTTTTTACTAAAAAAAAAAAAAAGTGATTATACCTTTACACTATATTTTTTTTATGAATTATTTATTAATTTATAAAAAAAAAAACAGATAAGATTTTACATATCTAAACGGGTAATATAAGTTATATATTTAGAATAGCTTTAGTAGCATTCATTTAGCATATCTATGTTACATATTTAAAATAACTATATTATCATTAATTTAGTCTATCTACATTATATATTTAGAATAACTTTATTATCATTTATTTAGTTTATCTATGTTATGTATTTGTAAATGAAAATTCTTTTATAGCTACCAATAAAAATGCAAATAAAAAGATTGCAAAGGATTCATAAAAATAATAAAAATCTAGTTTATCTCGAAATATGCTATTATATTTAGTAAGGTTTAATTTAAACGTAATTTTATTAAAAAGTATCGTTCCATTTTTTTTTTATGAGGTGTTATTAAATTTAAAAAGAATATGATTTAATTTTAGATAAGGTGTTATCCATATTATCTTTTTTTGATTAATTAATAAAAAAAAAAAACAAAAAGAGTATAGTTTAATTGGTAAAATAGGAAGCTTCAACCTTCAAATTTCCAGTTCAAGTCTGGATGCTCTTGTTATAACATAATATCATAAAAGATATATACTTTTTTTATACTTTTAATCTTTTCTTTCTCTTTAATTTTATGTTTATCTTTTAATACTTTAACTATTTTAAATTTGCATTGTATTATATGTGTAAAAAAGGTTCCTTAGCTTAATAGGTAAAGCGCATTCTTGATAAGGATGTGATCGACGTTCAATTCGTTGAGGAATCAATAAGGTGCGTTAGTTGAATTGGTATAACGACATGCTACGGACATGTTATTACAAGTTCGAGTCTTGTACGCACTTGTACCTTAAGTAAAAACAAAAAAAAAAATAATAAAAAAAAAGGTTTAAATTACTTAAGAATTTTATACATTTTCAACCATCTATTATTCGATTTATTTTATAATATATTTACCTTATGGTGTATTTTATGATAGACATATCTTATAGCTTTCTTTTGATATAGGCTTATCTTATGATAAATTATTTTAGGGGTAGACTTATCCTATAATAAATTTATGATAAACTCATCTAATGGTAGATTCATTTTTAATAAATTACTTTAAAGAATCCCATTTTGTATTAAAAACAAAACAAAAAAACCACCAAAAACATAAAAAAGACTAAAAAGGGAATTGACTGAGTGGTTTAAAGTGATAAGCTTGAAACTTATTTGATTGAAAAATCACATCCGTTCGAATCGGATATTCTCTGTTGTATTTTATAAATAAGTTATCTGTTATGAGATAAAAGTATATTGTTTTATCTTATATGATAAAAATTTTATTTATATCTTATACTATATATTGTATATATATTGAATAGCATAAACGGGTTAGAGCCAGGTTGGTTAGGCGCCTCATTTGGGTTGAGGAGTAGTTATGTTCGAATCATAATGACCCGAAATATGATTTTAAATCATTGTATTTAAAAATATATAGTAATGTATTTGATATGTAATGTATTATTTCATAATTTTTTTTACTTTAATAATATTTGTGTTATATTTTAAGGATGAACTTTATGGCAAGTATATAAAGAGACTATTAGGGGAAAATAACGCTGTATATTAGACCTTTAGTACCGTAAAAATGGTGGAGTAGTTTCATTTATTAGGGAAAAAGAGAAGAGTTTCTAAAAACAAAAAAAACGAAGTGAATTGAAGTATCTTACTAGCTTCAGGAAAATAAATCAAACGAGATTCTATTAGTAGTGTGAATGAAAATAGATAAAGGCTTAAAGTAAAATGGATTGATCTGTTTGAATATAGGGGAACCTTCCTCTAAGCCTTAATATAATATACAAGAGATAGAGAATAGTACTGTGAAGGAAGAATTGATGTCAAAATAGTAGTCTTATAAGCAGCTCAAGGTAAGTTTAGTAAACATATGAGAGCGTACCTTTTGTATAATGGGTCAGCAAGTTCTAGTTAGATGCAAGCAAATACTGATTAGTGTATTCATAATGAGAGAGATATGAAATTGATAAAAAGAAATCATTCATCAAAATCATTTATCATTTGCCTAGATAATCCAATTATTAAGTAATGAATTAGTATCTAATTAGAGACCCGAAGAGTAGTGATCTTACCATGGTCAGGCTTATAAAAGGCCGAATGGGTAACATAAAGAAATGAGCCTCTTTATTAGCTCAAGTAGAAGTGAACCTTCTGCTAAAGATCGTCAAATTGACGGGAAACCCCTAAAGCAATCTTAACTAACTTAGTATGGTAACATAACTAAGGGCGCAGGTAATGACTCGCGATATAGTAACATAAAGATTGATTACGAAAGTGAATGGGCAATCCGCAGCCAAGCAGCATAATGGTTTAGGCCCCTCATGCCCTCAATAGAGGGCATGGGGGTCCAAACAGATTCTTATGGTGTGCAGTTCATCGACTAGATGGTGATCGGCGAAAGCTTAAGATATAGTCAAACCTCTGTGGAAACATAGCAGGATAATATAATTTTATGAAGTTGATAGTATAGATTTTTTTTATAAAACATATTTAGGTTTGTTGTGAACTAAATATATTTGAGGTATCTCACAACAGTTTCTTAGGCGTTATATTTTTATTACCTTCAAATAAACTAATTTGAAAAATAGACGAGGAGACTTGCAAGTATATACCCGTAGCAGCTTGAAAGCAAGGTACATGTAGAAAGGTACTCGGGCTACTGAAAGGCTAGCACCCTAACTCAATGATAAAATAGAAACAATAACCTCTAAAATAATTTATGTCAACCTTGGTAAAAAAAACCATAAAAAAATATTATCCGTTAAATGGATAGTAATAAAATGCTATTTAGGGAGAAAAGTCTCAGCTCGGCCTACGTTGGAATCCATAAAAATTCAACGGCCAAAGAGATAATTTGTATCGTTGTAAAGATATCCAAAGAACTGTGGTAAGTTAGTGAAAGACAATCCTGACTACTATAGCTGGTTTTCCGCGAAACATATGTAAGTATGTAGTTTAAAGCACATCATAGCAGGTACAGAACTGTAATCTCGGACAACTTGTGCGTTAGGATTCTTTTGGTATTTATACCTCGAGGGTTTTAAGGCCTTGTGCATATGGGGGGGTCGTGAAGACTCTATTCGCGAGTATTTGCTCTCGGAAGGGCAATGATGAATGTTGAACTATCAGACATTTAACGATAAGGTTGTATAGGCTTGAGAAACTTATATAAACAGCCTACAAGTAGGAGTGAACCTTCTGCTAAAAATCCTCAAATTGACGGGAAAGCCCTAAAGCTATTTCAACCAAGCAAGAGTGGTAACACATCTTGTGGCACAGGTAATGACTCGTGGTATGGTAAAATCGAAATAGATGACGAAAGAAAATGGGTAATCCGCAGCCAAGCAGCATAATAATATTTATGGTGTGCAGTTCATCGACTAGATGTGGATTGGCGAAAGCTTAAGATATAGTCAAGCCTCATCCGAAAGGGTGCAATGGCAATAAAGTAATTTTCTTTATTACAAGTGTAACAGCTTATTTTTGCCTTAATAATACCAATAATTTTTTTATAATCTAAAGTGAATAATAATAACAACAACAATAACAATAATAACAACAATAAAAATAACATAATGAATATAGAGTTAGTAACTCCAGTTAAATCCTACAAAAATTAAGAGGAAATGAAACTAGAAATATTAAAGAATAATAATGGTAAATCAGGTATTTACCGTTGGGTTAATCATTTGAATGGTAACTCATATGTAGGAAGTGCAATAAATTTAGCTATAAGATTAAGAAGCTACTACAATATTAAAGAGGTAAAAAGAAATTCTAGACCAATAAAAGATGCTTTACTAAAGTATGGTCACGGTAATTTCACATTAGAGATATTAGAATATTGTCCTATAAAAAGCAATATGGAGAGGGAACAATTCTATATCGATTTACTAATTCCTGAATATAATATTTTGAGAAATGCTTACTCTGTACTAGGGTACAAACATACTCAGGAGACTATAGATAAATTAAAAGAGAAAATTATATCTCCTGAGCATAAGAAAATTATATCTTCAATTCACACGGGAAAAGTTGTAAATGAAGATACCAGAAAAAAATTAGCCGCTGCTACAGCCGAATATAGAAAAAGAAATCCCTTGTCTGAAGAAGCTTTAGCAAATTTAAGAGTTAAAACAATACTTCGTGAGGGAGTAGTTGTTTCAGTTTTAAATATTGAGACAAATGAGATAAAATCTTTCACAAATCAAACTGAGGCTGGTGCATTTCTAGGTATATCCAGACAAGCTGTGTATAATGCTGTTAAAAGAGGTTCTACAGTTAATGGTGTATACATTATTAAAAAGCGTAGGTTGTATAAAAAAAAAATAAAAAAAAAGAAAAAAAAAAATTACTTTAGTTTCAGTTAATTCTGAACCAGGTTAAACCTGTTGTCTAAATGGATAGTTATTGTCAATAACTGTTTAGGGAGAAGTACCTTTACTCAATCCGATAATAAGGATAAAATAAGGTAGATCTGTGTATGTCAAAAGGGAAACAGCCCAGAACAAGTGTTTAAGGTTCCAAAGTTTTTGTTAAGTGAAAGTAAGGAAGTATTTAAACTATACAACCAGGAAATAGGCTTAGAAGCGGCCATTTTTTAAAGACCTCGTAACAGAGCACTGGTTCAAATGGTTAAGTAATTGACCTAATTAGTTAAAAGCGCCGAAGATATAACGGATCTAAAACAAAACACCGACACCTTGTCCATAGTAAATTTTTTAACTAGAGGAATATATATTCCTTTTTATTTTAATATACTTAGATATTGTTTAAGTATTATTTATGGGGTAGCGGAACATTGGGTAAATAGGATTAAAAATAGATGTTTCTGTACTATAAAAAAGAGATCTCCATTTAATTTATAAACACGGAGTAAAAGTACAGCTATTTTCATAATTACATTTATAGTAGTTTGCTCGCTAAATAGCGGGTTTCCATTAATATCCCAAGTGAGAATGCTGACACGAGTAACGAAAAAGAGGATAGAGCGAGTAGGAATATACTAAAATAGATGACCCAAAGCTGCCCTTACAGGGCCCTCTCGCCTTAAGCTTATGGGAAAGTGAATCGGTCTCTAAATTTAACCGAAAGGATAAAATGATGAGGATTAGTTAGGTGGGACAACATAAAATTGAGTAGAATGTTCTGGAAAACCATCTGACTAGCAAAGGAGGGAGAAATCCGGTAGTTATGAAAAACAGAGAGCTGATGTATAACTAGGATTTTGCTCTATAGAGGGAACATACTGAGATAGATGATACTCGTTTCCTAGCAAAAAAAACAAAAAACCGTACCTAAAAACTACCACAAGTAAGCTAGTAGAGAATACGAAGGCGTTTGAGCTAACAATCATTAAGGAACTCGGCAAATTGACACCGTAACTGAGGGAGAAGGTGTGCCATTCCTACTGATTAATATCAGTTTAGGAAGAGGAGACATAAAATGGTGTTGCACGACTGTTTAATTAAAACACAGCACTCTGCGTAAGATGTAAATCAATGTATAGAGTGCGCTATCTGCCCAATGATGGCTGGTTAACGGATTTATTTAGACGACTAAAATAGTCTAGGTTTTGAAGGAACCCCCATTTAATGGCGGCCTTACCTATAAGGGTCCTAAGGTAGCGAAATACCTTGGCATTTAAATGATGTCGCGCATGAATGATCGCACGATGCAACAGCTGTCTCAATGATTGGCTCAGTGAAACTGGAATGGCAGTGAAGATACTGCCTACCTCTAGATAGACGAGAAGACCCCATGCAGCTTTACTGTTACTAGTTATAGGGTATAATTTAACAGGTGTTAGGGAATAAGGTAGTTGATAGACAGAATTGAAACACCTTTACTCTGGTTGTTATATCAGTAGAATAGGTTACACTTGTAGCTGACGTCTGAATGTAATCCATAAAAGGAGGGAGATCGTAGATCAAACTCAGGAGACAATGGCTAGCAGATGGTTTATGCGGGGCACAGATCCCATAAAGAGTACCTGGGAGTATCCAAATTTATTTTTGTAATATGCTATACGCTAATTATATAGGGCCTTATTTTATTATTGCCTTATATATTTTAATTTTTAATTATTATATTTAGTTTGTTATTTTTTATATTTACCATTAGATGTTGAGAACAAAGATACAGCTAAAAAACTAAGGTATCTATAACTAATTCAGTTATATTTCTATTTAAGTTAGAACTAAAACAATTTAATATAAGTAAGATTTTACCTATGTGGAAAATAGGTGTATATATTGTATGAATAGTTAATGTTGTTTACAAGGTTAATTAAAACACTAGTAGTTATTTTTCTTTTTTTATCGAGAATAAAGTATAGAAAAATGATATTGATCTATACTTCAAAAGTTTAATGGCTTAATCTTGCTTTACTGTTTGACATACACGTCTATCAGTTGCGTAAGCAGGGCATAAAGACCGCAAGACGCAGTAAGGAAAGGTCTTGTATTATTGAATAAAGCTACGCTGGGGATAACAGGCTAATTGCGCCAGAGAGTACAAATTGAGTGCGCAGTTTGGCACCTCGATGTCGGCTTAGCTCATCCACATGAATGCAGGAATCATGAAGGGTACGACTGTTCGTCGATTAAAGAGCTACACGAGCTGGGTTAAATACGTCGTGAGACAGTATGGTTTCTATCTTCTAGAGGAAATTTGAGTAAAATAAGGATAGCCCCTTCGTACGAAAGGAGTTGGGTATGGTAACCTATGGTTTACCTGTTGTTTATACGCTTAATATTAACCTGAGAAAATTATGGTAAGAATAGGTTCTTTTGATTAGTAGAGAGGGGAATCTACTGAAAAAAAAAGAGTAATGCAGATGAATTTAGATAAATTGATTTCCTATTTGAACTACAGATGGTAATACTTTTATACTTAAGTATTTATAGATAGTATAGGCATGGCAGGAAAGCTATGTTAGTTAAGATAAGTGCTGAATGCATCTAGGCACGAAGCTTATCTTAGGATACTCTTAGTAACGTAGTAGAAAATTACGAATCAAAAGTATCCATATTGTTAGCGCTAGAATACTAGTTATAATAATAGGGATATTGGATTATAGGCTTTGGCTGAAAGGGCTTTGATGTTCTTAGGTATAAAGTACTAATTTATAGTAGCTCTACTAATTAAACACTAGTAGAAACCTGGTCTGGTTATAGACATTATAGCAATAAACTAAAGAGATGAAGCTTCAGGGCTACATAATTAAATCAACTAAATAACATACTTATCTTTTAAATTCATTGTTAGCCTGGTTTGCATAATAGTAATGCACCCGTTTTGTAATCGGAAGATATGAGTGCAAGTCTCGTACTGGGCTACCTAAATATTTAGGTTATTAATGCGGATTGATGTAATAGTAACATACCTGGCTCATGCCCAGTAAATAGAGGTGCAATTCCTCTGTCCGCACACAAAAAGGCTATAGCTTAATTGGTAAAGCAAGCTGCTCATAACAGCTCAGATGAGTGTTCAAATCATTCTGGCCTTATAGGGAAGTTATCTATACAGAGTTACCCATATTTAATTAATCATTCATCAAGAGGGGAATGTATTACATAGCAGCCACATAATGGGGATAATGTGGGTCCCTTCATACTAAGACTTCAGCGGCAGAAGTACAGAGGTACCTGTACTTCTTACCTTTTATTTATGCTACCGGCCCCGGAGTCTAGTACCTAGTATGAAATGCTACTTCGTATCTATACGGAAAGGTCACAAGTCCTTGAAAATGCAGAGTGTATACTATAATAAATACTACAGATAATTTATTATGTATTTAAAATTTGTAACTTTTTAAACGAAGTTATTTAATTTTCTATACATGTTTTAAGGCCCAATAGTCAAGTGGTTAAGACGTAACATTTTCACTGTTAAACGCACGGGTTCGAACCCCGTTTGGGTCTATTTAAAAAAGTTATACTAATTAATTAACTTAAGGGGATATAGTTTAATTGGTAAAACTGCGATTTTGCATATCGTTATTTTAGGATCGAGTCCTAATATCTCCACATGGTAAAATTTCATTTAAATTATGATTAATTCATTATTAAAAAAAAACAAAAAAAAATAAAAAATAAAAACAAAAAAACAAAAAATAAAAAATAAAAACAAAAAAACAAAAAAAAACAAAAAAAAACAAAAAAAGCCCAGGTAGCTCAACTTGGTAGAGCGAAACTTTGAAGGTGTTTAGGTTATAAGTTCAAATCTTATCTTGGGCATAAATTCATCTTTTTATTGTAAATTATTTGTTTATAATAATGAAGCATAACTTAAATATATGTTTTCATTAAAGGGGTTGTTTCATAAAGTTTTATTAGTATAATACTAGCAATAGGTAAAAAGGTTGCAACTAGAGTTATTTTTTAATACCGATTTTTTTTTTTGTTCTGATAAGGTTATGACGAGATGACTTGAATTTGTGTAACATCATCCAAAAGTCGGGTTAATCATGTTTGGATGTTTATTAGGAGGATTTTGTATATTTATTACTTGTGTAAGTTATATCTTTAGTTACTTGTTTTAGCTGATTCTGTAGAATACGGTAGATTCGAATTCTACACCGATTCTATGCATAAATTAAGTTACCTAATAGTTCAAACATATAAAAGTATTAACACAGTAATTTAAATAGGTTTATCTAAAAATAATTTATTTAAAAAAAACAAAAAATAAAAAAAAAACAAAAAAAAACAAAAAAAAATGGGTATGCTGAAATTGGTAGACAGGCCCCGCTTAGGACGGGGTGAAATAATTCATATAAGTTCGAGTCTTATTACCCATATATATGTAATTTATATATTGTACTATAAATAGCTATATTGTATTATATTATAAACATACACATAATTATAAATATGTAGTAGACTAATGGTAAGTCATAAATTTTTGGTATTTACTTATGGGTGTTCGAATCACCCCTACATAGTAAGGTGGATATAGTTCAATTGGCAGAACAACTGTATGTGGAACAGTAAGTTCCCTGTTCGATTCAGGGTATCCTCCCAGTGCTATTATATATATCGGACAATTATATATTTACTTATTTTATATTAACATAATAATTGTTAATTTAGTATATGTACTTCATAAAAATCAACTAACAGAACTCAGCCTATCTACTACAAAAACTATATAACGACACGTTTAAATAAACTTAATACTTTAAATGTAAAATTACATACGTTTTATTAAAATCATACGCCAGGATAGTTCAATTGGTAGAACATTAATTTCATGCATTAATAGTGGGAATTCAAATTTCTCTCCTGGCTTAGCTTTACCTTTTAGTATTTTTGAGTACAATATGTAATGATTTTTTGCCAAAACATATAGGAGGTAGCCATAAGCAAAAATAAATCCAATTTAGGGTTAAGTGTTCAAATCACTTCTTTTTTATTTACTAGCTATTTAGATATAAGTATTTTCTACTAGTTTACCCTTATAGGGTTAGTAGTTACACGAATAATAGCTAGCTGAATATTTACGATAAAAAGGAGATTATAAAAATAATATTTTATAGTAATGTATCAGACATTTACCATAAAAATATACTCATAAATTAGGCTATAAAAAAAAAATGACTATTCATATATTTATATAAGGTTCTCTTTATCTTTTTTATAAATGGTTATTAGATAGAAAGAATAATAATCCATCAAGAATAATAAAATTAACCGTTTTAGTTGTTCAAGGAATGGGTGAGTATTTCTGAGTTGTGGCAGATTTTATGGGTTTTTCAGGTTCAGCTTTAAGATTTTTTTTTTGTTTTTTTTTTGTTTTTTTAGCAAATAGGTAGATCTTATCAACCTATGCGAATTTTATTACATGGCAGAGTAATATATGTATTAAGACCTAATATGGTCTTAAGCCTAATGCCTGGTGAGATTTCTCTATATAGACTAAGAGGGCCTAGTCATCCATCAATTAGAAGATTGTGATGTCCAAGACCTTCTTTAGTTATTTGAGCGGCACTAGAAAATAAAGGTTTTGTAGTGCTAACTGGCTTTAGGCCAAATGAACGCAATATATGATGCGGTAATCACATTAGAATAAGCACACGTTTTGTGATTCACGCAAAAGGGCACTCATTCAAACTAGTGGTACACCTGTTATATAGTTATTTAAACCAAATGATTTTGCGATAGGTTAAGCGTTCGAATCCATGCTTTTATTTAGCTATATTTACCTCAATTAAACACGACTTTTATACTTAAGAGTATATAAAAGATAGAAGCAACCCTATCTGCAATTTATAAAAGATAAAAAGCAACCCTATCTGCAAATGATAAATGATAGAAAAAACCCTATCTACAAATGATAAATGATAGAAAGCAATCCTAGTTATAATTTATAACTTTAAAATCCCTTATTTATAACTTTAAAATCCCTTATTTATACCAATAATTAAAAAAAAATATTTATGACAACTATATGAAAAAATAAACAAAAAAGGTTGGATGATAAACCCTTTAATAAAAATCATATTATAGAAAAAGATTCAAGAATAAAAAGTAATTCGGAGAAAGATGAATATAAAAATCTAATTTATTATCCATCTTCTAGTAAAGAATGATTTAGTAGTATATATTCTTACAATAAATCTTATATTAAGTCTTTAATTAGTTATGATGCTGTACTAAATAAATTGCTTAAAAGTTATTGTAATATGTTACAAAATAAAATAAAAGTATTATTTAAACGTAGACGTGACAACAAAATTCGTTATTCAGCTAATAAAATACATGCAAGCAGAGCTGAGCTGAATCATACTAATACTACAGTATTTATTACGTTATTTATGTACAATAAACAAAAGTCATCTATTGAACGGTACATAAGAAAAGTTGTTACATGAATTAGATTTAAAAAAATTATCGTTAATGGAAAAACAATATTTTTACCAAGGCACAAAAACCGTTTACTGCATTTTTTTAAAAATAACTTTTTCATCTTTAAAAAGTGAAATATGCCTTTCTTCAAGAAAATGGGTAATGTAGTAAGATATTTATTAGTTAATGTAAAAAAAAGATGTCTTAGATTATATAAAATACCCACACACAACGTTATATTATTAAAGAAATGAATTAAATTACAAAAAATATTATTTAATTCTACAAAGCTAATTAGCTTTAATAAATTTAAATTTACTTATATGAATTTACGTTTAAGAAGAAATTTAGGTTTAATTGGTTTAATAGAAAAGTTATATAACAAAAAATTAGAAATAGTGTTAGTGGAGTTAAAATCTATTGCTTTAAATAGCGATGTTTTTTCAGCCGCAGTTGCTCTAAAATTAAGAGATAGGAAAAATAAAGCAGTAAAAATTTTAAGAAAAGCTATATTACAAATGGTAAAAATACCTGATTTACATACACGTATAACATTTGATGATAATATTGAACAAATGAATAAAAACAATGTGATATACACCATAAAACAACAAATAGTCAGTGGTGTAAGATTTGAAGCAGCAGGTAGACTAACTAGACGTTTAACTGCGATGAGAGCTGTGTTCAAATATAGATATGCAGGTAGCTTAAAAAACATTCGTAGTTCATTTAATAATAAATCATCTACTATTCTAAGAGGTCATGTTAAATCTAATTCACAGTATAACCTTATAAATTCTAAGACAAGAAATGGTACTTTCGGGTTAAAATGTTGAGTAAGTAGCCATTAATGGTAAAAATAATGAATTTATCGCTAGTTGTAAATTACTTACTATTTGTTAAAAGTAAAACAATGTTAGGGAATTCTTTGTCCATTCATCCACATAGCTTTGCAAATATACCTTTAATGAGTACTATAGGTAATACTTCAGAAACTATAAAAAATCTGGGTAAAATTCTTTCAGAAAAAAAACATGAGTTAATGGATGCTAAAGATGCTCTAGAGATTCTAAATAAAGCTTTAGATTTAGATAAGAAACTTAGTGATAAAACCAAGAACTCTGAGATGAATAGAATAATAGAATATTATTCTCACTTTTTTGATGAGGAAAGTGGTAATAATAGGAAACAAGGTATAAAACAAGTATTACAGGAATTAAAACAGGATTTCAGAGTTAAGAATATTGCGTATAATAAAGCTAAACAGGATTTTGAAAAAGTGCGTAATTCTAGTGCAGCAGAAGCATCCAATATTAATTCTTCCAATATACTTCCTATAATCTACGTTAATTTTATTCCTTTCAATAGGGAGATTCTACTTTATTTATTTAGATGCGTTTTACCTTTAATTGGTATTTTAATATCGTTAGATATTTTTAGTATAACCATATCTCAATTTATAGATTTAGGACCGTTTTTTACTAATCTAACAAGATTTATTATATCTTTCTGATCATGGGTGAGTTTTTAAAAGATTAAGGTCATATCTAATATTATCTAGAAAAATAATATTTTTTATAAAAAAAAATCTTATTTTTGTATCTCAATTATCCTTGTTTTTATTATCTTTATCCTAGAGGAGTTATTAAGTTTGCTAATATATTAGCACTACTTTTATTTTAATTTATAAAGGGCAAGTACTATTTATTTATAGTATTTATACCTATATTAGCTATATTGTACCAACATATAATATTATATTAGCCCCTCATCATTACCTAGGATTAGAAGTGGGAATTATTTACTGACATTTTGTTGATGTTGTATGATTATTCTTATTTGTATCCATAAACTATTAATGGTCTTAAAGTTAAACGATTAGACTACCGTTAACTTGTTATGCTATATAACTATCTTACTAGATAGTCTCTAAAAAAAAGTATAACAAATCCCGGAATATAACTATTAGAGATATAAACTGGAAAATTGCAAGCTAAATCTATATTTACACAGCAATTAGGGAGAAGACTTATAGATAACAAAGTTATAGTTAGTAAAGCCCCACAATAAAAAAAAAAAAAATTCGCTCAATTGGTAGAGCATCCATCTATAACTTACTTTTTGCATAAATTATAATATATGAAAAAAAGTTAGGAAGGTTAAGTGTTCAAATCGCTTATTTCTTTAAGTTTTACTAGCTATATATGAAAGAAATAAGTAAAAAGCCATTGGGCGGGGAGAAGACGAATCCATAATGGGTAAAGCCCTTTAACTATAATACTAGCTCTAAGTTATAGTTATTATGGGTAAAGTCATTTATCTTAGTAAAAAAAAAAAAATGCAAAAGAAAAAGAAAATACGGTTTAATTCATTATCTGTTCATAGAACAGAAACTATTATAAACATATTTTATTAAATGAAAAAAAAAAAAAAAAAGATTAAAAAAAAATGTGATTATTAAAAAGTCATCCGATTTTAAGATTAGCCAATTCTTACTTAGTTGATTCACCACAACCACTGAATTTAAGTTACATGTGAAATTTTGGTTCTTTATTAGCTTTTTGTTTAATTATACAAATTGTTACAGGTGTTACATTAGCTATGCATTATAACCCTAGTGTTGCAGAAGCGTTTAACAGTGTTGAACATATTATGAGAGATGTAAATAACGGATGATTAATTCGTTACCTACATAGTAACACTGCTTCAGCCTTTTTCTTTATTGTTTACTTACACATAGGAAGAGGAATGTACTACGGATCATATAGAGCTCCAAGAACTCTAGTATGAACGATTGGTACAGTTATATTTATTTTAATGATGGCAACAGCTTTCCTGGGTTACCAACATAGCCCAAAATGGTTTGATATAAGTAATAAAGAAAGTGTAAATTTTAATAAAAATAATGTAATGAATTTTAAAGTAAATAATAAAAGACTATTTAACAAAAGTATCGTAAAAAGAGGATATTCTACAAGTAGTTCTTCAAATAGTACTATAATGTCTGAAAGACTAGAAACAATTGTTAATGAGTTAGGTTTAAACCTTGTGTATTGCTATGAAAATTTAAATTTAGAAGAAACTAGAAAACAAATATTAAATGATACTAGAGGTTTAAGTGGTGTATATATGATAATTAATAAAACAACTAAAGATTATTATATAGGTTCTGCCTCAACTGGTAGATTTTATGCTAGATTCTGCAACCATGTTATTTATTTTAGGGGTAGCAAAATAGTTAAATTAGCCATTAAAAAGTATGATTTGAAAAATTTTGCTTTTGTTGTATTAGATTTATATCCTAATATTGTTACCAAAGAAAATAACAATGAATTGTTGCATTTAGAAGATAAATACTTAAAATTATTAGTGCCTAATTACAATATTTTAACAGAAGCAGGTTCTAGTTTCGGATATAAACACACTGAAATTGATCGTCAAAAGATGAAAGATATTTATAGTGATGTGAGACGGGAACAAATAGGTAAATTAAATAAAGGTAAAAATTTGTCTCATGAAACAATAGAAAGAATAAGAGAAAAAGCTTTACTTAAACCTCCTATGTCAGATGAAACTAAGAAAAAGTGTATAGTTAACACAAGACCTGTTGTGTTGTACAACTTAGATAGAACTATTTACGGTCAATATCCTACTATTTTAGAAGCAGCTAAAGCTATTAACTGTAATGAAAAAACCATTAGGAGAGCATTACAGACAGAAAAGAAATTGGTAAAAAGACAATGAATAGTAGAAAATATATCTCGTAATAAATAGGTCTTTTTCGTTAAAAATTGTTTCTATACTTTAAAAATTACATTTTAAATTTTATATCTATATTCTTATATAAATCATAGTCCCATGAGTAAAAAATCTTTTTGCAATTTTTATAAAAAAAAAAAGATTAAAGTGGTATAGCCCGACGGGGTTATAGAATAATATTTGATATTATTTGGCGATATTAGTGAATACGGTTAAAGAAGCTTAATAAACTTTAAGACCGTCGGCCATATAAATGGTCGCTACAGACTGGGTCACTAATGGGTGGCTGAAATGCTGCTTAATGTACAGTCGAAACTTTTAGTTAAATGTGTTTAACTAATAAAATATACGAATTCAAAGTTATTTTAGCTTATTGTTAATATATTAATAATAAGTAAGTTTGTATGTGCTTCCTTATGGACAAATGTCCTTATGAGGAGCTACAGTTATTACTAACCTTATGAGTGCTATACCTTGAGTAGGTCAAGATATTGTTGAGTTCATTTGAGGAGGTTTCTCTGTTAACAATGCTACATTAAATAGATTTTTCTCATTACACTTCGTTTTACCTTTTGTATTAGCTGCTTTAGCACTTATGCATTTAATCGTTTTACATGACACAGCTGGATCGGGAAATCCTTTAGGTGTATCAGGAAACTATGAAAGAATAGCTTTCGCACCATACTACATATTTAAAGATCTTATTACAATATTTGCATTTATATTCGTATTGTCTTTATTTGTTTTCTTTATGCCTAACGTATTAGGTGATAGTGAAAACTATGTTGTGGCAAATCCTATGCAAACTCCTGCTGCTATTGTTCCAGAATGATATCTACTACCATTCTATGCAATATTAAGATCTATACCTAACAAATTATTAGGAGTTATAGCTATGTTCGCTGCTATACTTATATTACTATTATTACCTATAACAGATGTAAGTAGATCAAGAGGAATGCAATTTAGACCATTAAGTAAAGGGGCTTTCTTTATCTTTGTGGCTAACTTCTTAATCTTAATGCAATTAGGAGCTAAACACGTAGAATCACCATTCATTGAATTCGGTCAAATAAGTACCGTTTTGTACTTCCTGTACTTTACAGTTGTAATGTATGGTGTTACTATTATTGAAAATACTTTTGTGGATTTAAGACACAAATATAGAAAAAACTTAAAAAGTTAACTATAAATAATGGTTAGATTACCGTTAACTTGTTATGAAAAAGGTAAAATTCGTTATATATGCATTAGTAACATTTTTATTTATAATAGTTTCTAAAAAAAGAAACAAACAGTGTAACAAATCCCTATAGATAAATCTATTTATTTACTGGAAAATTGCACGGTAGATTATATTTACACAGTAATTAGGGGAGAAGATTAAACTTATGTTTAATAAAGCCCCATCAAAAAAAAAAATTCGCTTTATAAAAAAAGTATTAACTGTATATAAACGTACAGGAGATTAGGCTAAAAAAGACCTAGGTAACTTTATATGATTTTTAAACTTGTGATACAAATGTAACTCATCTTAATTATATTCTACTGAATATTTTTAAGACAGTGGTAGGAAAGTCCAGTGATTATAATAGCTTTTTAAAAGCGAGGTACAAGCTTGGGTAGTACACAGAAACTAAAAGGAATAAAAACTTAGAGTATTTTATTTAAACCGTGAATTAAAAGCCTTAATTAATCTGTATTTTAGTTGAACGTTATACACTTGAACCGGCTTACTTGTATCCAAGTTATATATTTTAAACCATTTAAATTAAATATGAAAAAAAAAAATTATGCTAGAAATGTTAATAAATTCTTTAGCAGAGATAAAAAGCATATAGGGTGATGTTAAAAAAATCACATTTTTATGTATAATTTATTATAGTAAAATTATCTACTATACTATCCAAATATTTTTGTAACCGTTTAACTATAGATGTGTTTAGATCTATTTAATCTAGCGTATATTTTTATATCTATTGTATAGATTATAAAGTGTTTACAGAGTTATTTCTCTATGTAAGAATATTACATTATAACTAGTAAGTTATTATGACTTTCCAGATTTATTTATAATAAAATAAGGTATAGAATAGTAATATATTTATAATACAGTTTAAACTAGTATATAGTACAATGTAAAATATTGTTATATTGAGATCGTCCGTTTATAGGTATTCGTTTTTTTTACTGTTAGTAACTCCATTTTCCCTTTCCCACTATAATTAAAAAACAAAAAAAAATAAAAAAAAAATAAAAACAAAAGAAAAAAATAAAAAAAAATAAAAACAAAAGAAAAACCGTTTTATACTTGTAGTAAAAGATAACATTTACATATGTTTAATTACCACACTATTATCAGCCCTCTTGACCAATTTGAAATAAGAAACTTATTTAGCATAGATACACCTTTATTAGGAAATATGAACCTATCTATAACTAATATTGGGTTATATATGACAATCGCTGCTTTTATAGCTTTCTATTTTAGTATTTTAGCTACTAACCATTCAAGAATTACTCCAAACAAATGATCTTTAAGTCAAGAAACATTATATGCAACAATACATAGTATTGTAGTAAACCAAATTAATAATAAAAATGGTCAAGTATACTTTCCATTTATGTATGCATTATTTATTTTTATTTTAATAAATAATCTTATAGGTATGGTTAAAAGGAGCCTACATATATATATTATCCAAACATTTAGCTTGACTAATTTAAAAAACAAAATAATGAGACTATATTCTTCGAATACTTCTAATTACCCTAGATATAACCTTAATAACACTTATTATCTTAACCCTTATTATATTACAGGTCTTGTATTATTTTTTTTTATTCATTTATAAATGAACTAAAAATTCAGCAGAGGGTTGTTTTACAACATCTATTTATAAAGATAGTAGAATTAAAAAAGGGTGACAAGTTAAACCTATATTTCAAATGAATTTACATAAAAAAGATATAAAAATATTAGAAGCTGTACAAAAAACATGGGGTGTAGGTAAAATATATAAACATGGTGAAGATTCACTTATGTACCGTTTTAGCTCTTTAAAGAATTTAAGAGTAATAACAAATCATTTCGATAATTATCCTTTAATAACTCAAAAATTCGCAGATTACCAGTTATTTAAACAATCTATTTATTTAATACAGAAAAAGTTTCATCTAACTGAAAAAGGTTTACTAGAATTAGTTGGTATAAAATCTGTATTAAACTGGGGTTTATCCGAAAAATTAAAAATAAACATTCCCTAATATGATACCAGCAGTAAAACCAAGGGTTGATATTTCAGAAATAAAATATGTTTATTGACTAATAGGGTTTGTTTTGTTTTTTTTACGTAATTCTTTAAGATATTACGTAAAAAAACTAGGGGAAGGATCTTTTATGGTTATTATTCAAGAATCTAAAAGCAAAGAAACAGACAATATAGGTTTAAGATTTGTAATAACTCAACATTCTAAGGATTCAGTATTATTGGATAATATTTAAAAATATTTAGGTTGTGGGAAATGTTATTTTAGCTGTAATGAAGTTAATTTTATTGTTTCAACTTTTTCCAACATAAATAATAAAATTATATCTTTATTTAATAAATATCTTTTACTAGTGACTAAAAAGGAAGATTACCTAGATTTTTGTAAAGTAGCCGAGTTAATAAAATCTAAAGATCATTTAACAAAGCAGGGTATAGAAGAGATAAAAATGATTAAAAGTAATATGAATAGTAAAAGAATACATTCTTAACTAAACATATTAGATATATAATAGTCTAACCTAAATATCTTGTTTTTAGTTACGCTTATTATAATTGATAATATTATACGTTAAATTTTACTATATGCTGAAAACTTCTAATGCTTTAGATACGATCTCATTTAAAAGTTTCTTTTTTATTATTATGATTTTTATGGTTTTTTATGATTTATAAGATAAATAACTAAACAAAAAAAAATAGAAGAAAGAAAAAAAACAGACGTAACAACTCTAAAGATAAAACAATTTACAATCAGCAGGAAACCTACAGATACTATTTATACTTTAGACAAACAATAGTGTATACTAGAGGGATCCTCAGAGACTACACGTAAAAGGCTGCTCATATTACTAAATAGAGCAGTAAAGAGAGAGTCCGACTTTATATGCCTATATGTCTATCAAGAAGTCCTTATAGTTTTGCATCAACATCTCATTTTATTTTAACATTCTCACTTAGCTTTACTGTTGTATTAGGTGCAACAATATTAGGATTTAAAGAACATGGATTAAAATTCTTTTCTTTATTTGTTCCAGCTGGTTGTCCTTTAGGGTTATTACCTTTATTAGTATTAATAGAATTTATTTCATACTTAGCTAGAAACGTATCTTTAGGACTTAGATTAGCAGCTAATATCTTATCAGGTCATATGCTATTAAACATATTAAGTGGATTTACATACAATATTATGAGCTCTGGTATCATTTTCTTTGTACTAGGATTATTACCATTAGCATTTATAATAGCATTCTCTGGATTAGAATTAGGTATTGCTTTTATACAATCACAAGTTTTTGTAGTTTTATCTTGCTCTTACATTAAAGATGCATTAGAATTACATTAATTTTTAATAAGGTATCATTATTACTCTTTTTTATTAACTTAGTTACTAAAAGGGGTTTGTTGCATAGGGTTATGCATTTTGATTGCAGATCATAAGTTTAAGGTTCAACTCCTTCTGGCCTCTACCATTAAAATATACTCGTAAATTAGGCTATAAAAAAAATGACAATTCATATGTTTATATGGTAAATTATTCATCTAAAATAATAAGTATTTGCGATAAATTTTTATAAAAATAATGGTTATTTTACTATTGACTCTTTATGAAAGGTAAAAATATTGTTTAGGCGATAGTTTCTTAAAAAAAATGATCTTAGTTTATTAAAGAATAGTAAAGTATCTGGTATTATATAAAAATACTAGTCAGCTATTTGGTATTATATGAAACAAATAGTGAGGTATTTGGTATTATATAAAATGTAATAGTAATGTATTTGTAATACAAAAAAAACCAATACATTACTTAAAGACCAGAAAATCCTTTTATTAGGCCAAACATGCGTGGCTCCCTTTAATTTTTAGTTTTACACGATGTTATAGGTAATATAAGATAAAGAGATTTTTACAAAAATAAAAAAAAAGATGAATATATTTTTTTTTAGTCCAATATTTATCTTCCTTATAACTAGGGTAAAGGTTATAATTAGATAGTTATGTTTATTTTTAACTATGATAAATATATGATTATTATAACTAAGCTATTTATGGTGTAATTTATAGAGTATTTATACTGTAAACAGTTACACCAAACTTTTAGATACATGTGACCCCTGTTTTTAATCTTGTAGGTTACTGTTCTAAAAGTACAGTGCTATTATCTAAAGATAGGGAACACAATAATCTAAATATTAAAACATCAGGTATAAGTATGTGATTTGAAAGATGATTTTTATCTTCAAATGCTAAAGATATTGGTGTTTTATATCTTATCTATGCATTGTTTTCTGGTTTAGTAGGTACTGCTTTTTCTGTATTGATTAGATTAGAGCTGTCAGGACCTGGTGTTCAGTATATTGCTGATAATCAATTATATAACAGTATTATTACTGCTCATGCTATTATAATGATTTTCTTTATGGTTATGCCAGCTTTAATAGGGGGGTTCGGTAACTTTTTACTTCCATTAGGATTAGGAGGACCTGATATGGGATTCCCTAGACTTAATAATATTAGTTACTTATTACTTATCCCTAGTATTGTTCTTTTCTTATTTGCAGGTGGAATTGAAAATGGAGTAGGTACTGGATGAACTCTATACCCTCCATTATCAGGAATACAAAGTCACAGTGGGCCAAGTGTGGATTTAGCTATATTCGGATTACACCTTTCTGGTGTATCTAGTCTTCTTGGAGCTATGAATTTCATGACAACTACATTTAATATGAGAAGTCCTGGAATTAGACTACATAAATTAATATTATTTGCATGAGCAGTTGTTATTACAGCTGTTTTATTATTATTATCATTACCTGTTTTAGCTGGTGCTATTACTATGGTATTAACAGACAGAAACTTTAATACTTCATTCTTTGAGGTTGCAGGTGGTGGTGATCCTATATTATACCAACATCTTTTCTGATTCTTTGGTCATCCAGAGGTTTACATTTTAATCATTCCTGGATTTGGTATAATTAGTACTACAATCTCAGCTAACTCTAACAAAAGCGTTTTCGGATACCTTGGTATGGTTTACGCCATGTGTTCGATTGGTATTTTAGGGTTTGTAGTTTGAAGTCACCACATGTACACTGTTGGTCTTGATGTGGATACAAGAGCATATTTTACAGCCGCTACTCTAATCATTGCAGTACCTACTGGAATTAAAATATTTTCATGATTAGCTACTTGTTATGGTGGTTCTTTACAGTTAATACCATCATTACTATTTGCTTTAGGTTTTGTATTTATGTTTACTATTGGAGGGTTGAGTGGAGTAGTTTTAGCGAATGCATCACTTGATATTGCCTTCCACGATACTTACTACGTAGTTGCTCATTTCCACTATGTTTTAAGTATGGGTGCTGTATTTGCCTTATTTAGTGGATGATATTTCTGAATACCTAAGATTTTAGGATTAGATTATAACTTAGTTTACTCTAAAGCTCATTTCTGAGTTTTATTCACAGGGGTTAGGTTAAATGGAAGAGGTTTTGAGTTTAAAAACGCATGTAATAGAAATATTTCAAATGGGAGTCCTAATAATGGTAGTTCACCAAATAATTTTGTCATCTATTTTAAAGACCTTAAGGAA
>Ga0265798_10000661_pt1 | contig 56079 bp, 61 predicted proteins | sample P3T30metagenome_FD_192430 | JGI IMG/M metagenome (GOLD analysis project Ga0265798, IMG submission 192430) | Plant litter microbial communities from East Loma Ridge, Irvine, California - P3 T30 | ecosystem: Environmental > Terrestrial > Plant litter > Unclassified | place: USA: California... | reverse complement strand
TGACCGGGACCGAGATAATTACGCTTGCGTCGTAGTCCACTCCAAGAACGAATCCATAGTCTATTTGCGGTACTAATGTAGAAGTCGGGTTGATTGCGGCGCGTGAGGACCAGTACAGGGCCGAACGCAGCGCCGAGCAACGATCCTGCAGTTCCACCAAGCCCATTGCTCGGGTTGCCGGATTATCGGGCAGGCTGGCCACGATCGCAGCAGCGGCTGCGACTGTCGCCGCAGCCATGAACAGGCGATGGAATACCGGATGCTCATACTTAAAATCTTCGTAGTTCATTGCTGCCTCAAAGCACTATTTCAGTTCTCTTGCCGCCGTGCGCAACGATCACCGATCGCGCCCGTACTTCGACCAGGCGCGGGATGACTTGCCGGTTTCCCGATGGATACTCAAAGTCCGCTATGTCCTCACCGACACGATAGAATTTACCGTTGATGAACCCACCGTTGACCGCGAGACTTTCCAGTCGCATGTGACTGGCCAGCACGGCGGCATAGTCGGTCTTCTGGACAGGCGGGGCCATGTCGGCAACGACAGCTTCCATTGGAGGCGCCACAGGCTTTGTGCTGGCAAAGAGGTCATCGACTGAACCGGATTCGCCCGACTGATCCTGCGTTTTTGTCGAGCTGGCCACCCACACCGGAAACAGATTCTTGACATCAAAGGGCTGGGCGATGACGGCCGTTTGGTTCGTCGGAACGCGGTCAACGGGGAGCAATTCCAAATTGCCATTGATATAGTCACCGAGCGACCAGGCACCAAAGACAGCCAGGGCCAAGCCGCCAGCAAGGATTGTGTTCGTGTTCGTTTTCTTCATCATTCGCTCCGTAACAAAAGGCACATTTCACCGATACGCGCTTGCGGAACTGCCTTGTCGCCCACAACGCTAATATTGTCCAGGAATACGTCGGAGCGCCTGGCCAGCTGCTCAATTCCCGCCAGTAAGCGCCCGTAAGAGTCAGCTTCAACAATGAAACTCTCCTGCCCGGTGCCGAGACACAATTTCGTCAGGCCAAGTGCCTCGCCGTTCGCTGTTACTTGCTCATCGCTTTTCAGAACGAGCTGATCCGTATCCGCTCTTAGGTTGTATGTAGCCAAGTTCAAAAGCGAAACAAGCGTCAGCATGTCCGGGATACCGGAAGCTGCCTTATAGGTTTTCTCCCAGCGATCCTGCGTGCCGGCCAATGCCATATAGCTGCGCTTCCAGCGCACTACTGACTCAGTAATCGCCGTCTGCTCCTTTGCCTTATCCGACATAGTTTTGTACCCTTGAATGCCGGCAATTCCCAGCACTGCGGCAAGGGCAACGCTCAGCAGCAGCACAATCGCATTGGAGTGAGTGGACTTAGCCATGAATGAATCCTTCGAGTGTAAAGACGCGGCGGTTACCGTCGTCGGTCCAACCTTGACGGGCCAGGCGCACGTCCATGCCGGTATTGGCAGATATGAGCGTCATCAATGCTTTGCCTTGCTCCAGGATGGAAATGCTCCCCTGCAAAGGAACTGCGACGCGCAGCCAGACATCGGGCTTACGGTTCGCACCGCTGGCATCTGGTCCAGCAGGAACGGGAACACCGATTGTCGGGCCAATTACGCCAACAGAAGGCGCCGGCAACTTAATTTCGACAATACGCATGCCCTGGATCTTAGAAATTCCTGCAACCAGGTTGCGTGACTTTTCCACCAGTGAGACTTGGCGGCGTGGCTGGTCAAGGTAGAAGCGCCGTTGCTGGATCGTTTCGATCAAACGGCTATCGACGCCGCCCTGTCCTTTGACAACAGGATCAGCAATTTCGCTATTGAACGAGGCATTCGCGCTGTGATAATCGCTCCAACCTTTACCGAGTGCGCCCATGCAGAACACGACGCCCATAACAACAATTGCGCCTGGCACTGCCAGTTCACGCAGCTGCGACGTGGAGTGCATCGACAGCGGCCGAAACGAAAGGCCCTTGAAGATGCGTTCATCGACATATTTGATGCTCGGGCCAGCCTGGTTAAACGGTGTGAGCGGCGCCGCCTGGTGAACTTCAAACCCAGCCCACTTGCTGGAAAAGTCATCTACTAACGCCGCGAACGCATCTTGAAAGTGCATCGCACTGCGACCCGGCAGAGCCTTGTTTTCGTAGTCAACAAAACAGCCATTCTCAAACACCAAAATGTCCAAGTGCGTTTCGTTGGAGTCTTCATAGCCGCCAATCAGGATGACCTTACCTTTGCTACGCATGCCCCACTGCAAATAGGCGTCGATCGCCAGAGCAAAGCGCGTGGATTTTGGCGCCGCGTTGGTGACTTGATCGTTCGACGCAACGAACAGTCGCGGTGTCTGCTTGCTGATAAGAGCTTTGAAAGGGCCGATGCCGTTTCGTGGCGTCATCCGGGAATACCCATTGGCTCGCAGATCCCGCGTCGATACGAAAACTGCCGACCCTACGAGTAGCGCCTTGTTTCTGACGGCACCGACTTTTAGCTGGTGCGAATTGGCGACATAAGACCACTGTGGCGCACGTTGTTTTTTCTTGTTGATCACTTTTAACCTTTCATGGAGTCAGCCAGGGCAATGCCCAACTGCATGTAATACGCGGCAACTGGCCCGACGATAAAGAGCGCGGACACAAAGAGAGCGACCAGGTTAGCCGCACCCACAGCGATCTTGAGTCGGGCTTGACCGTCCTTGAGCATGCCTTTGGCGGCCCGCTCAAGCGCTTCGTTGAGCTTGCCTGTTTGCTCGGCAATCAGGAATGCGTTGGAGATATAGAATGGCCACGCACGCCGGCTGTCGCCTGGCAGCTGCTTTTCTGGATCTGCAGCGTCACCAAGGCCGCGAGACACTGCTTCGGATGAAAGCTTTTCCAAGCCATCGCGCAGCGACGTTGGCAAGGTTTTACTTGTCATTAAAAGACCCTGCGTCACAGGGATGCCTGCGCTATCGACCAATGCCATGTAGTTCGCCCACACGCCAAAGAGGATGTACTTCAGAGAATCGCCTACCACTGGCACGTTCAAAACAATATTCAGCGCAGTCTGGCGGTTGTCGGGCACTGAGAACCAGTAGATTCCGGCGATGATGGTTCCAGCGATACCCGCAAGGATCACGACCCAATGTTGCTCAAACATCGAACTCATCCACGCCGAAAGGGTGAAGACCATTCCGCGCTGGCCGACTCCGAGCGAGGTTGAAAGCGCAGGTATGACTTGCACCATGAAAAACACAAACACGACCAAGCCCATCAGGCCAAAGCCAATTGGGTAATACAGTCCTGCTACGAGCTTGCGCATTTCAAGCTGCAGCTCAATGATTTTCTCGATACGTTCCAGCACCGCGACAAGTGAACCGCTTTCTTCGCCTGCCTTCACGGCGCTCAAAAAAGCTTCTGGCCACTGTCGTTCCAAAAACTCGGACACCGGGCGGCCGATGGCAACCCCCATCGACGTTTCATTCCAAAAATCCGCGTACTTTGGCTGGAATCGCGCCATACGCTCGCACGCTTGAAGCATTGCGACGCCGGCATCCAACTGATTGCCTAACGCCGCCGCGACCGATTGCACTTCTTTAAGGCTCATCATTTGAGGGCATCCCCCAGCTCGATCTTGCCAGCATTCACCAGATCCATTGCCGCTTGGAATAGCGTCGAGGACCGGGCGTTTGCGATCGCGTCGCGGTAGTTTTCGCCGTTAGGACCGATAACTGCTCCGCCCAACATGGCGAACATGGCATTTTTTACTGCGCCGGTCACTTGCAAAACTTCGTTGATCGGCCGGATCGTTGCGACACCAGTTTCGCCGCACTCCTTGCAACCGCCCGGTTTCAGTTTGACGAGCTTTTCGGGCAGATCCGCTTTCAGGTCTTTGAACTCGCAGTAATTCTTGAACAGTTCCCGATCTTCTTCGGTCGGCTCAACGTGAGAGCCGCACGAGCAGATTTCTCGCACCATGTCCTGGGCGACGATTAGCGTCAGCGACTCGATGAACTGGTAACGCTTATTCGGGTCCAGCATCTGCGCTACGCTGTCATAGCCCAGCAAGGTATCGTTGGCGTGCGTGGTGGAAAGCACCAGGTGGCCGGAGATTGCCGCTGCAACTGCGGTGTTGGCCGTTACAGGACCGAGGATTTCGCCAATAAAGATGATGTCTGGATCATGGCGTTTGAACGCTTCCAAGTAGCTGTCAAAGCCTTTTTCAAGGCCCGCTGGCACGTTGATCTGTGTAACACCCATCAGGAGGCGTTCGACTGGCTTTTCCAAGGAAAGCCGCTTACGGCTGCGCCCGAAGTGCCGGTAATTTTCCTGCAGCGCACCAGCGATCGTTGTACTTTTCCCGGTATTGGTACCGCCGACAACGAGGATAAAGCCCTTCGTCATCTTCGCAGCACTGCCAAGCTGCTCCTGTACTCTGGCGTCGATCTTCAGGTGCTTGAGTTCAACGGTTGTCGCCGTGCGTGCCAAGATGCGGATACTGACCGACATCAGATATTCGCCAGGCTGATTGACGGGAATGAACGACAGACGCATTTCAGCTTCACCAGCCATCGAGCGATAGATGATATTGCCGTCGCGTGGCTCGCGCACTTTCGACAAATTCGGATTTGCACCAGACTTGGCCAGCAGGAAATCAACGATCTTTCCGGAATCTTCGATGCTCAGGTTCGGCGCTGCTGGGCAAGGAACCATATCGCCAAGCAAACGCACTTCGACAATCGAGCCGGCGCCACGCACCGGGGAGATAGCGATATCGGTGACTTTGTTTGTCAGCGCATGGTCGATAATGCGTGACATGATTTTCTCGTACTTGTCGGTCGCATTTGCGCCGTACCACATCGCAACGATGTTGCTTGCGCCTTGCGTGTCCTTGCCTTTGGCAGAACCCAACCGCGCAATCACCTGGTCGCGCTTTCCGACCGCTACAAGTACCGTTTCATCGCCGCCCAATCGCTTGCGGATTTCATCCTGCAGTCGCTGCTCCAGGCCCGCACTGGCGTAGTGCAGCATGTCGTTATAGGCCGAAAATACTAGAACAGGTGCGCGATCTTCGATCAGCATGAGACAAGCATCTAAGTCATCGCATCTGGCCAAGACAGCGGGATCTTGCATCAATCCGTGCAGCGTCAGGCCCTCCAGTGTTTCGTAGTACGCGTGCCCGGTGCGCAACGCAAGCACCTTTTCGATATGCGTTCGCACGCTCGGATCGGTTTGTGCAACCCATTCCAGCATTCGCACGCTTTCTGGCTTCTGATCCAATAACGCGTCCAGGCGCTCTTGCGTGATTGCGCCGATCTCAACCAACGCTTCGCCGCTCTTGCGGTTATGTAGCCGCACCGCTAATTGCGCAATCTCCAGGACCGCTGAACTTGGCAGCAACCATCCCCAGCTCTTGGCGAGCTGCGCGATTTGGTTCAAGTCTTTGTTTTCGTTTGCACCCATGACGACCCTTAGATTGTGAATCCCGATGCCACTACGAGCGGCACCCCTGCCGAATTGACCAGCGGCGTTTCGCTTGTCAATGACACGGCATTATTTGAAGTAAATGCAAAACCGACTTTCCCGCCCCATGAATCGAACATATCTTCACAGCCGATCGGCAACCCACGCCAAGTAAAGATCCCTTTGCACGTCGCAACATCGCCGTTGTAACCGGCCAGGGAAGCCAGGGCGTAGGTACTGCCAGGCACCAATGGCAAATCGGCGCTGTCTTTGTCCGGGAAATACCCATTCGCAGAGTAAAAGTCGGCAAACTTCTGCAATGTGCGATCGAGCAAAACGCGCTGCAAGCTCACTGCCTCGTTCATCCCTTCCCGCGTTTCTTTGCGGTACCAAATACTCTTGCTCGATCCGCACCAGCTGCCGGCCGCGCTGAAGGCGCCGACGCCGCAGGAATTTGCAGTCAGGTATGTCGCAGCCGTTCCACCTTTTGACGGGTCAGCGGAGAAAACCACCATCCGGCGGTACTGCCAGACCGAATCAGCCAGAACGCCACTGACGGCATACCCTTGCCAGTTGTTAAGCAACGATTTGACATGTTCGTACCCTGGCGTCTGTGACAGGCCGGCCAGGCTGACAGGAAACGTACCGCGCTCGACGTAAAACTGTTCGATGTTCTCGGCAAGCATCACGAGCTGGGCACGCTGGGCGTTGAATTGATACAAGCGCATCAGGTCAAAGTTTTGGCCGGCCTGGATGGCCAGCGCCGAAGCGAGGGCCATCAAGATCGCTGAAGTGACGAGCGCGTACATGCTTACAGTGGACGAACAATCGTCACTTCGCGCATGCCGTTTGCGACGGCCTTATAACGAATGACTGGAGCAGTCGAGTCTGCAGCAGTAGCGATCGGTACATTGCCCGAACCGTATTTGACGACCATCGAATTCGCCACCGCTTCTGGAACGCTCAACGTGAAGGTGTGTGGGCCGGTGCCTCCACCGGCAACCTTCACGTCATAGCCTGCGATGGTGTAGGTGGCGCCACTACCTTGCGCAACGTCTGACAGGGCCATGATGCCGGATTGCGTCCAGGCCGATGCGTACTCTGGCTTCAATTTGCCCGACCCCTGCACCAGCACGTCCATAACGCTCGACCCGCTCACCGGCAACGACGTGGCTGCGAAGTCGGAGCTAACGCCGGCGAATTGAGCCAGCATCACCAGGTTCGTTGAAAGCTTTTTCGTGCCTTCAAAGATTGCATTCGCCTTTGCGTTATCAGTCACGCCTGAACTACTGAAGGCGCGGGCGCCGACGATTGCCAGAACACCGATCACGACCACGACGATAATCAGTTCGATCAGGGTCATACCAGCTTGACGTTTCGATTGCATTTTCATTTTTTCTACTCCAGGATTGATTAGGGTTAAAAGGTCAGCACCACGTTGTTATTCATCACGGCAGGATCGGGTGCTGACCCAATCGACACGCTGCTGTGAATTCTGAGAGCCGCCAGATGCGGGGCTGCATCCGGCGCCTTGTTTCCTGTCGGGTCATAATCCCGGCAGTATTCGATCGGGCCGCCCCATGCGGTTTGGCCGTATTCAGTTGTCGTCAAGCCCACGCCAGGCAAGATCGTTTGATCCGTCGAAAGGTCATACCAACCGTCCCTGCATCCTTGATTCGGGCCAGGTGCTTTACCACCCTTCGTTCCCGGAAAAGGGAGCCAGAAATTCGACATGTCGTTTCCTGCAGCGGTACGCTGCTGGGCACGATAGTGCGAGAGCAAGGCGTCTTTGATCTTGTTGAGCTTGTCGTTTGTCCCGGCGAGCATTTGTTTCTGCAGCGGCAGCGTCGATACGAAGTACGCCGGCATGTCCGTGCCGCTGCTGGTCCATGTCGAATAGTTCGATTTCGTCATGGCCGCGCTGGTACCAGGAACCCCCGTCGCGGCCGGGTTGCAAACTGCCTTTGCTTTTTCGCAGGCAGTCATGTAAATCGCCGCGTACTGATAGGTCAGCGTGACCACAGGGCCGGATTGAAACGCCAGTGGAAACACCGCATTCAGGCCAGCTACACGCTGATAGACGCGGACCCGATGTGACGCGTAATTGTCATCATTGATTTCGCTTGGGTTGATCCCCGATTGCGTAAGAGCGCCGGTCAAGGCAAGCCCACTAGCGGACGCGTCGGCAGGATTAAATACCGTCGAGACATACCCTGCGCCAGTGAAGGGCGGGGGAAGTTCTCCAAGCCGGGTGCTGTCGGCAGCGAAGTTCAGGAGTGACACGCCGATCGTTTGATTTGTCACTTCCTGTTTCTTGGTATAACTGCCTCGCATACTCACTACATAGCTGTTCAAGATTGGCGAGATTGCGATGGAAAGAATACCCAGCACAACAACTGAAATCAGTAGCTCTGGCAGCGTGACGCCGCGCTCACGATTCGCACGCATGGTTAGTCCGTTTTGGTCAGTTTCACGCGCAGGGCAAAGTAGTAAGTGCCCGTCGTTTTCGTTGCTTTTTTCTGGCCAAACAGTCCACCGACCGCAGTGTTTTTCAAGCCGGTGATGCCGCCGTCTGACGTGTCGTTTTCGTCTTCCGACTGCCCGCCGATCACGATCAAGTCGCCGTCGCGCAATGGAACTTCTCCGCGATATTTGAACGTCGATGGCAAAGGCACTTCCTGGTTGACCTGCTGCACGCCAGTGCCGGAGGACACCTGTTGTGGGATGACCTGCGTACCCGACTGCACCACTTGGTCAAGAATGATGTTGGCGCGGACCAAATTCGTTTCGGAGTCGTAGCGCGAAGAAATTGTCAGGGTTGTCCCAAAGTCGAACGGGATCAGCTGGTTCTGCGTGCCCACTGCTGCGGCGCCAGTATTGCCGGCAGCGGCGGTTTGTGTGTACTGCACGAAATACTTTCGGCTGGTCCGCTGAAACGAGCCGGGAACGCCGTTGCTGGTGACGACGATAGGCCGCTGCACGGTGTTGACCGTGCCAAAGTTTTGCAGGTAGGCGTTGAAGATCTGCAAGCCGTCCAGCGCACTACTCACGCCAATCAAAGTGCCTGCGACAGCTGGCGTTCCTGCTGCGATCGAGGGAATCAGACTGCCACCTGGGAAATTAACGGTGACACCGCCCAGGGCATTGTTTGAGAAAGGCACGCCGTAGCGGTTGTTGGCGAATCGGCCAAACGCGCTGATGTCCAAGCCTTCGCTTTTATTGTCCACACTTCGGACAAGCAGCATTTCGCCCACGAACGTAATCCGGTAGCTGTTCTCCAGCTGGATCTTCTTGATGTACTTGTCGAGGTCATTGAGCAACCAGCGTGGCGCCTGTACCGTCACGTAGCCGGTGACGGGATTGATTGCGAAAGTACCGATCGTCTTTTTGACGTAAAAATCTGCAGCTTGCCCATCACGCCCTGCATTTCCTGCGCTTGCTATAGGTTGTGGGTACAGGGGAGCCGGCGCCGGCACTACCACGCCAGGCTGACTGGCAAATTGTGGCCCACCAACGATTTCTGACGGGTTCACAGCGACGCCAGGAAGCAGCACTTGCATACGCTGTTCCAACTCGGTTTTGAGACTGGCCCAAAAGTCATCCGTGGTACTGGTATAGCCGCCCGCGCTACCGCCCGAATTGCCGCCAGACTGCGCACCGTTCTGCGAACTGTTACCGCTCTGCCCGTTCTGCGCACCGCCGCCATTGTTCGATTGCTGGCCGTTCGCGCCCTGCGATTGCCCGCCAAAGCCGCTTCCATTGGACGCCCCGGCGCCGCCCTGGCCCGAGCTATCGCCCAGCTGGCCACCGCCAAGCTCGCCACTCGCCGTATTGGAGTTAAAGCCGGTCTTACGATCGCCAAGATTGATTTTCCAGCTTCGGGACGCCATAGGACGAATCACGACCGTGCGAGCCATATCATCCAGTTCATAGTCGAGTCCGACCGCCCCGAGAATGCTGCGCAAAGCAGTTTCGGCGTCAGCATCGTGAACGCCCAGGCCAGCGTAGGTATAACTTTCCAGGGGAATCTGCGAGCTGATATTGATGCCCTGGTCGAAGAACATCTTGACCACTTCGGCCAGGTTCAACGGGCGGCGTTTCTCGTTGACGAGCTTGACGCGCTTTGTAGACAGCCAGGTTTCCCGCCCTTCATCCTTGATAGGAATCATCGGCAGAACCGCTTGATTGACTTCGCGCACTAGATTGACATCGCGGGCTGGAGCCGTTGCTTCCAACTTGGCGCGAGACTGCTGCGACAGGGTTTCGTTCTGCACCTGATTTTCCTGCACAGTCGTACAGCCAGCCAAGGCAAGAGCCACGGCGAGGACGGTAAGGCGTAGATTTGCTGGCTTCATTTGACACCCCGCGACACGATGACGAGCTTGTTTTTGGTAATGTCAACTTCCAGGTGAAGATCTTGCGGAATAGCGCCGAACAATTCTTTGACCGCTTTCCTGAACTCCCCTTCCGAAGTGAAACCACCTTGTGAGCGAAAACCGCCTTCAACGTTCCAGACCAGGCGGTAGCCGGCACGTTCACACCAGCTTTCCAGCGTCGTGCGCAGACTGCCGCCTGCCTTGATTTCCCATTGTTGCAACTCGATCATCGACATGGGAGCAGGCGCAACAGGCGCCGGCTTGATTGCTGCAGGGGTTACAGCGACTGGTTTTGGTACTTCAGCTGCCGGCGCGATGACCAGCTTTGGTTGAACCGGGGCAGGCCCCTTGTCAACGATGACAAGCCCAGCTGTTGCTGCGCCGCAGTGGGCAACTAGCAAGGCTAGTAGAAGACGTTTCATACACTTCCTTTCGTCGTATTTCTCTAGAAACTAACAGGGTTGATTATAGCACTAATTATACATTTGCCACGCGGAAATCTTGTTTTCCGATAGCTTGTTTTTCCCTAAAACAACAGTTTGGTTTAGTCTTTCGTTAGACCTGCTTCGATCGTCGGAGGCGAAAAAAAACCCCGACAGAATCGGGGTTTTCTTCACGAGCAACGCGTTACCTTTGCAGCTCCTTCTGCTTCACTGGCGCCTTCTCAGTGACCTTGCCACGCCCGCCCTGGTACTGAATCGTCGCAACCTGGCCAGCTGCCGGCACGGCTTCCAGATCCTTGACCTGGTGGATCGTTGCAACGGCTGTCGAAGTGGCCTGAGCCGCGTGATAACCGCTGACGCCAAGAATAGTGCCCGTATGCCTCGTGTTCTGGCCAGGAGTATTGACCTCAGTATTCGGTCCAAGTCGCTCTTTGGCCAGTTGCGCAGCGTTCTGGCGACTGTTTTCCATCGAGAGGCTAACGCCGTGCTCGATCTGTTGCTTGACCACAGCCAAACCTTCAGACACATGCAAGTCGTTGAAGTCGGTCAGCTTTCCCGCCGTGGAGAAGACAGGAACGATCACACCTACCTCGTGCTTTTGAGCCGCTTCCGTTGCTTTTGTCAGGCCAGCGTTTTTTACTGGTTGACCTGGCTTTGGAAAACGATCATCGTCGGCGCCAATAAAGTGCGGATTTGTCGGGTACCGTTCTTTTAACGCACCCACGACAGCATCAAGGTTGCCCGAGTCGAACGCCACGGCAACGGCATACCCTGTCGCCTTGTGAACACTCGCGCCCGTCGCATAACCTTCCATCGTAATGACTGGCTGGCCAGGTTTAATTTCCCCGATCAGATGGAAGTTTCCTTCCTTCTTGGCGTCCTTAGTAAAGACCTTATCAAGCGGGTCAGTGCCTGGCGCAAGCTCTTTTTTCTCCGGGAACACTGTTTGAATGGACCACAGTTTGCCGTCAATGTCACGAGCTGGAATGAGTAGATTGTCGCCCTCGCGCTTCAATCCAAACGCTTCCACCTGCTTTCGCTCCAGGTAAGGGGTAGCGCCGTCCTGGGGCATGGTAGCCGCACGATCCCAACGCTTACCAGCCTTATCGGCCGCTTCATTGTGTTGGGTACTCAGCTCGGCCGCACGCATTTGCTTTTTGATGACTGCAGCTGCAGCCAGCTCTGCCCGTTGTTCGCCGGTCAGCTCTGGCCCTTCCAGCTTCCAGTTCACTTTTTCACCGCTGGCCCAATTATGAATGCTTCCAGCTGGCCGGCCGTCGAGATAGCCGACGTAGGCGCCATCCCGATTACCGCGCTTGCCATCAGCTACCGGGATGCGGTGTAGCTTGCCGTCCATTTCCGGCACGCCGTCCAGTTCCAGGCCAGCTGCGCGGATCGCATTGCCGAAATCCACGGCAGGATCTACCAAAGGGGCGTGCGTGACAGCCTGGGCGACTTCAGCTTTCGGTGCCCACTGCTGCAGTTTCGACATATCGGCGCCGGCCGGCGCGTACCAGGCTTTTTCCTTTACGTCCCATTTCGCGCCCGCTTCTTTCGCCTGATTCTTGTCTTTGAAAGGCACCGCCAGCCACACCTTATCAGGCTGGGGTGACTTCTCCTGGGCGGGCACAGCTTTGGCTACCTCCTTCACCTTGTCAGCAGCCGGTATAGCAGGTACAGACACAGCAGGCGCTGACTGAACCGCAGGGTTGTCCAGATCCTTTTCCTTCGGCAACCACTTCGCCAGCGGTGCTAGATCCGTACCAGCTGGGACATACCATTGTTTTTCGTCCTTGTCCCATTTGGCGCCAAACTGCTTCGCCTGCTCCTTTTCCTTGAACGGAACGGTTAAGGCTGTTCGCTCCACGGCCAGATCCTTGTGGACTTCCGGCAACTTGATGTTTGGAGGGGGGTACTCTGGATGAGCGGCCTGATAAATCTGGCTCAGCCTTTTTGTCAACGCGTCAGATTCTTGCAGTGTATCTGTCGTTGCAATCATCACCTCAGACACTTCCCCGCTCTGGCTATCAGTAACTTGAGCAAAGACACCGTAGAATTGTGGACTTTCTCCGACGCCAGCCGGGACGTAGTTGATGGAATTGTTATCGTTCTCATCAATAAACAAATTCGTGCCGGAAACTCGCAAGTCACCTGTCCACTCTATCGGGACGGAACCAACTGACCCGTCGCGCATCAGCTCATCCAGTCGCTCTTGGCGTTCTGAATGTGGCAAGTCGCTTTGCAACTGCACTTCGCGCAGGACAGATGCAATTCTTTCATCACCTTGCGAGAGTGCAGGCGACTCGGCAGTCAGTCCGCCGTTCACATCAAGACTACGATCGCGGTCCAACTGCAGGACGAATTCCGTAATTTTCTCTGCGTCTTTCGCCGCACGGAAAATCTCGTTCTTGTCTTCTTTGAGAACCTTAATCCAGCTCCCGACGTAGGCCGCATGCTGGCCGGGATCGTGTTGGATGCCCAGCTTGTCCGCCATGAAGTAGCTTGACAGCTCAGCTCGCAATTCCTCTTTGGCGTAATCAGGGCTTCCGAAGCCCCCGGTAAGGTCGCGGTCCAGGCGCGTTTCATGCCCCGTCCAATGCCCCAGCTCATGCAACGCCGTTGAGTAGTAGGCCGATTCGCTTGGGAACTGTTCGCGCCCTGGCAAATGGATCTGATCCGTCGATGGCCGGTAAAAGGCGCGGTCATTCTGATCGTGGTAAATCTTCGCGCCGGATGCCTCCAGGATCTGCTCTGCACGTTGTACAGGGTCCCATTCGTACTGGCGAGGCTCTTTCGTCAGCTCAGGCACACCGTCCATCTGCGAGGCGTTGAACACGACTGCACGGAATACCTGGGGGCGCTCCAGGGTAACGTGGACGGTTTTCGGTTTGCCCTGGTCATCGAGGATTGGCTTGCCGGTGTTTTCGTCCAGCATCGGCCGTTCTTCCGACATTTTCCAATATTCGATTAAGGCGCCCTTCTCCCCTTTGCGTACTTGCCAGCCTTCAGCCGCTGCCTGCTTGTACGTTGCCCAGCGCGGATCATTGTGACCGTGCATCGAGAGGTAAAGCGAGTTTGCGCCACGATACTCTTTACCAGTTGCAGGGTTGTACGGCAGCCGGCTAATCCCTGCAGCCGCATCCCAGGGCTTTTGCCAGGGAGCAGTGCCCGCTTCCAGTTGCTCGATCAGCTTTTCCGTCAGGATCGTCCGATAGTCTTTTTTGTTTTCCATAACCCCCTCCTTACTTGCCTGCGACGTTGGCCAACGCCTCATCGGGCGACAGCGCTGGATCGCCAACGGAAGCGAGCGCGTCGGCTTCGCTCATGGCGTCTTCCTGAAATGCCAATGTGGCATCGTCAAGCTCGACATCGTTACTGCTCAGATCGTTTTCCATATTCATCCCTTCCTTGGTTGACTTACTTCACTTCATCAGAACAACTTCCCGTCTCGCCCTTTCCCTTTGGCCCGCGCATCCTCACGTTCCAGGTCCGCAAATCGCCATGTCACCATGCGCCGATCCGCGTTTTCTCTGCTTACCTGGTCAGCTTTAGCCCGCACACGCTGGCCAGCCGAAATTTCCTGATCGGCCGGAGGCATTACTTTCAGCCTGGTCAATTCGCGGCCGGAGTCGATAACCACCGACGTTTGGCCATCGGCACCCTTGTTCACCAGCAGCACGCGCCCGCTGACCTGGCGGCCTGGTTCGCATTCCATTTCCCGGACGGGCTTGCCCAGCTGTCTCGATAGTCCATCCAGCACCTTGTCCACTCCTTTTTCCTGCGCTGCTTCGTGCAGCTCGACGCTCTTTCGCCACATATTGGCTTTGAGTAAAAAATCTTTGCCCATTGGGTCCACGCCACGCTCATTCCACACAGCGGCGCGTCCGCGCACAGCATCGGTAATCGCATGAGTCGGCGGGAGCTGGACCGGCTGCAGTTGCTGAAGTATCGAATCGAGCCGATTCGGCCGTTTGTCGGCAACCATATCCGGCAACTTCTCTGTTTTGATGACGCTGGCTACGGTCTTTCCTTTGGCGTCAGTCCCAACGAAAATGGTGGCTTCAGCTACCAAAAACTTCGCCGGCAAGCCCATTTCCTGCAGCTGATCGGCTGTCATAATTTGTTTTCGGCCGTAGGTCGGGGCAACCGCAATGCTCTCGCGGCCTTTCGCAACGACATTGGCCAGCATCGGGCCTTTGCCATCGAACGCAACGGCGCGAATCCCGGCATCCTCATAGTTCACGCGATCATGGGCGACAGCCGACTTCGGCAGCACGGCGCCGGCAACGACTTCTACAGCGCCGGCTACCTGCAGACGTTCAAGCCTGGTAGCAGCCGCATCGCGGAACATGCCCGCAACAGTCTGTTTGATCGTCGGCCGCTCGATGACTTTTCCGGCTTTCAAAAGCTCCTGGTCGAGCAATTCGGGCGCGATCGTGCGGCCAAAGCGTTCGATCTTCTGTTTCGTTCCTTGAAGCTTGCCGCTCGCGTCGCGCCGCTCGACAATCTCCAGGGCGACGAACTCACCAGCCTTTAAAGCGCCCTCACCCCGAAGTTTCTGGACGCCTGCATTCTGGTTCACGTAATGCACCTTGCCGTCAAAGCCTTCAATGAGGATATAGGCGCGATTTGTGGCCTCGTTCAGTCCTGTTCCTACAACCTTGCCAGCTACGCGCTGGCCTAACGTTTTCAGCTCGGTTGCCACAAGTGGGGCACTCGGATCTGAAATCATTTCACGGTGCGCGAACTTGGTTTTCAAACGGTCCTGGGCTACTTGCATCTGCCGCAAGGCACTTTCCATCGTCGGTTTTAGACGCCAAGAAAGGTTGCCAACCTTTTCCGCAAGTCCCATTTCCGTAAGCTGGACTAGACGCCGGATCTGCAGCAAGCGTGCATCCCTGGCACGTTCATTTGCCGGTGGCTTATTGTCGAAGCGCAGGATTTTTTCGCCTTCAGGCTTGCGCGTAGCCAGCTCCGTGCTTACTGACCATTTCATTTCGCCCACACGCTTTGCCAGGCCGTGCTGCTCCAAGAAGGCCAGGCGCTCGATTTGCGCCAGGCGGACAGCCCTTTTTGCAGGATCTGCCGGCGGCGTATCTGAAAAATCAATTTGGCGAGCTGGGTTCTTTTTCGCTGCTTGGAGCAAGCCGGCGTCCACGTTCAAGGCGCCTTGTTCATTTCCAGCCTTCAGCAAGGTCCGATCAAGGTCAGTAAAACGTTGCTGCGCCACTTGGCGGTCCATCGCTTCGGTAACGTCATGGTCGGATCGATAGCCAAGCTCACGCGTGGCCAGCTCTTGCGCACGGATACGCGAACCTTGCGCGATGTATTCGGGCGACACTTCCAGATCCTTGCCGCGATCATCGACGCCACGGATTGCAACGTGAGCATGTGGATGGTCTGTGTTGTGATGCTCGACGGCCACCCATTCCAACTTGGTGCCCAAGTCTTTTTCCATCTGCTGCATGAGGTCCGACACATGCTTTTTTAGATTCATCCGATCCCCAAACTCAGGACTGATGATTAGCTTGAACATGCGGCCGTCACCGCTTTCCTGCCAACGGCCGAGGGTTTCTGAAATGGCCATTGCATCGCCACCACTTCCGAAACCTGGTGCGCCGCGTTTTACGGGTTCAACAGCGCGTCCAGACGTTCCGCTTCGGCCATCACTTGGCCGTCGCACTCCAAGATTTCCTTCGGGTCCGCGCTTGAGTACGATTTGACGTGCATCACCTTGCAGAAGCAGCTCACGCTGTCCGGTTCGCTGTACCAGATCGAGGCTGGACAGGCTTCGCAGATCGTTGAGGGACTTGGCCTGCGGGATGCGGGCAATCGCTGCAGCGTAGGACTGACGTAAGGCGGAAAGGCGTCCAGGTGTGAAGACTGCTCCTGGCCCGTCGTATCTGGATGGTCGCTCATTGGGAATTTCCTTTTCTGTAAAAGTGCCTTTTTCGTCTAGCTCGGGGCCAGACTGATTTTTTTGGAGAGCTTCGCGCTCGCGGTCCAACTCAATGTCCTGGGCGGACTCACGCTCGATGTATTTGCCGTGCGCCGCCCACTGGCCGTTACTCACGGCTTTACCATTGGCGCACACCTTGCCGCTGCTAGTGTTGGCGGAATAAGTCCAACGCACGGCCACACGCTGCAGAGGCTTCACTGTCGCCGCCTGGCCCGCCTTCGCTTTTCCCATGCCAGCCTTTGCCGCCGCAGATCCTGCAGCTGCACTGCCACGCTGACGACTCGATACGCCAGAACGGCCGCCACCGCCACCCGACGATGAGCGCAGCGCCTGCTTGATCTTGTTGAACGCAGTAGCGATCTGGCGATTCTCCAGACTCCCACGCGCCGGCATTTTAAGAGCTAAACGAATATCGTCCGAATCGCCGTTGCCAGTGTTTTTTTGGGCTTTCGCCATAGGAAGAATTGACTTGTAGGTATAGCATGAATTATACTCCAAAGATTGCCATAAGCCAATAAAATCAATGGCTTTTGCAACATTCAAGCCACATGTGGTACATAGTTGTCTAACTAGAATTCACCGCGACACCAGAGAGATTAGTCACTTTGAGTAATACGGACAAAAGGAGGCTGCAGGCATGATTATTTCGGACAAGAAAAGCAACGAGCTTCAGGAGAAGCTGAAGGCCAGAACGGCAGCGGCCGACATACGCCGGTACGCGCCTGCGCAAATGGCGTTTTGGCCAGAAGAACGTCGAGCTATTGCGAACGAGCTGGCCAGATCCGCGATTTTTCACTGCGGCAACAACCGCAAGCCCCGCGCCATGTACGACAACGCGGCCCTGTTCATGCTTGGAAGCGGGGCCATGACCTATACCGGCGAGGAATTGCGTGGGAAGGATGAAGATCTGTTTATGACTTTGGCGCACTGCGCACGCGAGCTGCCGTCAGGCGACCTGGTTGTAAAAGTCACCAGTAGCCAGATCTGCAAGCTCAACAAGTGGCAGCAAGACCAGCGTTACTACGACGAGATTTTCCGCTCGATCCAGCGCATGAAGGGCGGCGTCATCACTGTGTTCTCAAAACGGTTAACGAAAGCAATCAAGTGTCAAAAGGCGCTAGAGAAGGGTGCCCCGCCTGAAGAACTCGCTCGCTTATATGACGAACTAGCCGAGTTTGAGAGGCGCGAAGCCCTAGACCTAGGCCTGGCAGACGACGATGACGACATTACCGGCATGATGATTTCACTTATCAGCGGCAACCCGGTCTTTACTGGCGCCAAAGACGTCAAGGACGGCATCCCCAAAGGAAACCTAACCTGGGAGATCCCGATGGACAAGAACATGGTGGCCTTGTTCGCAAAACCATACCTGACACATGTTGACTTTGAAGATCGGTTGAGCTTGTCCGCAACTGGTAAGCGACTGCAAGCATACTTTCTCAGCCACAAGAATCCGCATCCGGTCAAACTCTCAAGTCTGGCAAAGATGCTGAACCTGAACTATGCCGACCCTGCAGCTCTCAAGTACAACCTCAACACAGAATTTGAAAACTTAAAGAAGCTTCGCCTCATCGACTTCAGCTACGAAAAAACCGCCGACAACAAAGAATGGAAGGTTCTTGTGACTAGAAAGTCTAAGAACCCGATAGAACCGGCACCGACGCAGTAAGTTTGCTCAATTCGACTAATCTGATGCTCAAATCGACTAATTTCATAGCTAAGATTCACTCAAATCGACTAATGCCGAACTCACAGCAGATGAAGATTAGTCGAATTGAGTAATGGGATTACTCAAATTGACTAATATCGGAAATTGTATTATGCCAATAAAATCAATGACTTAGGAGAGTTATCCACTGATCTTAACTGTTCTTTAACTACTTATAACCGTAAATACATTTTCCAACCCCATACAAATCCAGTAAATACAGAAAAAAAAAGTAGCTAATGTATTACTTTAAAGTAACTTTTTTGCATTAAATTGCCTTACAGACATTTTTGCTCAACTATGAAGATATTTAAGTCATTGATTTACAAGGTTTATTAGTCGAATTGAGCAAATTACGACAGTTCAGGCTTATATCCGCCAGGTTATACCTTGGACTGCATCAAAGTAATTAGTCGTTTTGAGTGCTAGGGAAAGCGCTACGCGCAAAGCGATCACGCCAGGAGAGAAGGGCGCAGCTTCAAGCTCTACCTGGTTAAACACTTGATCGAATAGTTCTCGGCTTGAGCTAGGCTATAGATCAGCTATACTGTATGGGCATACAGTATAGGTAATTACATGACAAACCTTGCAGATCTGCAAGACCTCTCGGAGCTTCATCCGTCCCTTTGGCGTGCTTCTCAAATCGCACGATCGACAATCCGTTGCTTGGACACTGGCCACGCTGCGTTGAATCACCAACTTTCGGGCGGCGGGTGGCCGACAGGCACTCTCGTTGAGCTGATGGTGCAGAATCCAGGTATTGGCGAATTCCGCTTACTAGCACCCGCGCTCGCCTCGGTTGCTCACCGACAAATTGTCCTGATAGAACCGCCACACCCACCACATACGATTGCTCTGGCCAACTTGGGACTCAAACCGAGTGATGTTCTATGGATCAAAAGCAAAGTCACAAGCGATGCGCTATGGGCTGCAGAGCAGACGTTGCGCAGCGGAAATTTTGGAGCGGTCTTGTTTTGGACCAACCATGTGCGGCCGGAGAGCTTACGGCGCTTAAATTTGGCTGCGCAGGCCGGAGAAGCGCTTTTCGTTATCCTGCGGCCCTTGGCGGCTGCTCAAGATGCATCCCCGGCACCTTTGCGCCTTGGTTTGCGCCCAGCTGCAAACGGTATCGACATTGAGTTTATAAAACGTCGCGGACCATCCAGGGACGAACCCTTATTTTTGCCACTCAGTGTTCCCCATGTGCAGACTAGACCACGCATCTTGCCATTGCGCATTCCAGTGCCGGCGCCTGGCCCGATCCCTGTAGAAGCTCACCACACTGTCATAGTTTCCTAGACGTCCGATCGTCGCCGTACCCGCTGAAACGCATGCTTGCATCAATGTTTGAATCGTCCGCAAGGCCATCAGGCGGCCCGCCACGGCGCGATCGGCGTGGTAGACGTACCTGCTTTCATCCAGGGCGAAAAAAAACGCCCAAAAGGGCGTTAAGACTGTTCCATCGGTTTTTGGTTAAGAACCGCCGGCTTCTCTGTTTTTTTCGATCATCCGAACGAGCTTGGCCTTTGTTGACTTGTCGAGCTGGGGCAGCAGCTGCAGGAAGTCGCGGCCGGCCTCCATCTGCCTAGTTGTCTGTTCGTCAGGTATAGCTTGACTACTGCGAGAGCCGGCAAACCCGCCTATCAGCATTCCGGCTAGAGCAGCCGCGATCGCCACTAGCGCAAGGGTCTTTCGTCTGTCCTTGCCTGGATGCACCTGGCCACCTGTTATCACCGATGATGCACCTTTTCGCATTTCCGCCAGAAGTACCTGGGCAACCTGGTCAAAATGTGTTTGCATTTTGACCGCATCGCTACTGGCTACAACATGGTTAAGCTCCGAAACTGCTTTACCTACCGCTACATGAATACTATCGGCGGCATCCCGCCCCGCGTCGCGGATAACTTGGGCAGCTTCAGGCAACGCGGTATTAAGGTCTTTTACCTTGTCATGCAGCAATCCAACGTCGCCCAGCAATTCGGCGGTGAGTGCTTCCATGATTGTCTGTTCACCACCGGCCATGATCGTTCCCTTTATTTGTTAATGCTTTTGAAAACGGCGTCCAGTTCTTCAGACACGCCGGCCGCCAAACGCTTAACACCGATCATACGGCTGATATTCAGCTTGTCTTGTTGATCCGTCGCCGCCTTAAGCCGTTCTTTCAGATCCGTTGGATCATTAAGAATGTCCGAAATACTTTGTTCGGCGCCCTTGAGTTTTCCATAAATATCATTCATGTGAATCACCGCATCGGGCCGAAGCATGAAATTCTTCTCTGCTTGGTGATACTCAAAAAGACCGGCGAACACGCGTTCTGGCTGTTCATCCAGCTCGACCATATTAAAGACAAGGCGGATCTTCTTCGCCGGGACTCCGATTTCCGACAGCGCACTGATTGTCGAAATGGTGTCGCGTTGCTGCTTAGCTTTGGAAACCGTTGGGATAACGAAATAATCGAAATCCTCATGGCTACCGCGATACTGGCGCATCTGGTTAATAAAATCCTCGACATTGGATGCGCCGACGTCAACCACTGCGCTATCCATCAATGCCATTGCCTCGATCAACTCACCAAATTGCTTGCCACGGATCGCTTCATCGTCGGTGCCGTCCGAATTGATGCTTTCGACTGGAATGATTTGAGCGTCTGCCAGGCGAGGGGCAATCAGGTGACGAGCAACCGTCGATTTGCCGACGTTACCGGAAAAGTTCATTACCGCGACTTTGACATTATCTTTCATTGCTTAGTTTCCTTCTTGTTAAATTTATTTAAAAGTGAGTTCGATGACTGCGGAGTTACATACTTGTCCGCTATTTTTTCACGCCGCTGTTTCGGTGTAAGGTTGTCGGATTCTTCTATTACGTCAGCTGGTTCGTCTGCATGTTGCTCGCTTGGCGCAATTATCCCTTCGGTTTTTGGCGTCAAAGTTACCGGCAGCGCAGGTGCTGGCAAGGGTATTGATGTCGGTTTCTTCTGTCTTATCCGGTACAGCGTAGATTTAAAAGATCCAATCTGCATATCCAGTCCCTGACTATTTAGCTCGGCAAGGATTACTTCCAGACTCAACCCGGCTGCAATTGAGGCTTCAATTGCTGGTAGCAGGGTACGCAAGCGACCGCTTTTTGAGCGTTGTTCAGGTTCTTTTGCCCGGACCAGAAGACGGGCGGCTATTGCCTCATCGTTCTCCATATTTTCCTTTGTTTTCCTAAGTGCAACCATTGTCTCGCCTTTCAAGCCTGGCGTCAACGTAGTTTGTTGCCTTTCTGTTGCCTTTCTGTTGCCTGGTTGTTGCCTTTCCGTTGCCTGATGTTGCTTTTGTGTTGCCCGACTGTTGCTTTTCTGTTGCCTGATTGTTGCTTATTTGTTGCCTGGGTGTTGCTTTTGTGTTGCCCGGTTGTTGCCTATTGTGCCTCTTACAGTGATTTTCAGCCTATCTAAGCGGTTTTGGGCGCCCTAGGGGGCGCGAAATCAGGTTTTTCAGCATCGAAACCCCTGGCGTGTGCGCCAGGCGATCCTGAAAAACAGGGTGAAGAAGGGTCAACAGCAAAAATCGACGTCAAACCCGTGAAAAGCTTTTCTTAGTGGAACATAAAGAGGTGCTTACGCAGGGTGTTGTTTTCGGGGGTAAGTGTTTGTTGACAAACATAATTTTCCGTAAGACAATCATGCCGCAAAACAACATTTTGTAAGCGCCGGTGCTTACAAGCAGAGAGAAGGCAGAAATGGCTAAGAAAGAGGGCGGGAGCGCCGTCAGCAGGGCTGAAGCGCCTTCGGTTGGAGCGACTAGGGGCCGCCCCGCCACCAAAACGGTGCGCTTAGGCGACGACCTCACAGACAAGCTCCAGCTGATGGCCGATGAGCGCGGTATGTCGTTTTCGGCGGTTGTCCGCACGGCGGCCGAAATGTATCTGCAGCGGGAAGAATTTGCAGTTGCATTGGGCGACGTAGAAACGAACATCGCTTCGACATTGAATGCGGCAAGGCGCGATACCGCGAAGGTTGCAGAGGACGTTCAGCTGGTAGTGGCAATCCTGGATCAATTCGTAAGATTTTCAATGATTGCAGCGCCCGACGTGATTGATAAAGAAGGGGCGGTTGCCCTGGGCAACCGTCGATATTCTGGTTTTGTTGGGGAGTTACATAAAGCGTTTCACACCAGACGCAAAAAGGCAGTTTTAACGCAAACACTTGAAGGAATGGGGAACGAGGAAGCTTATGGCTGATTACATCAACAAGATTGTCTTAAAGGGCCGGCTGGGAAATGCACCGGATATTCGTTATCTTCCAAGCGGGGATATGGTTGCGAATTTCAGCGTTGCGACGAAGGACGGTCAAAACGTGGAATGGCATCCAGTCACGGCATTCAAGGATCTGGCAGAGCGCGCACAAAAGGATCTGGAGAAAGGCGATCTGGTTTACGTCGAAGGCAAAATTCGCACACGCGACTACCTCTCAGCTGAAGACAAGGTAGCACAACGAAAGCCGCGCAAAATCCGTGAAATCATTGCAGACGCGGTTCACCTGGTGGAGAAAAGTAAAAAGAATGGCGTTCAATCGGAGGATGCACCTCCGTCAGATAGTGATGATTTGCCGGAGCAGTCCACAGATCAATCTGGAAGCGGGATTCCGTCTTATATTTGAAAGTAATCTATGAAAAACTCTAATCTTAATAAGCTCACGGCGGTTTTCTTGGCTGCCGTAATGTTGATTTCTGGCTGCACGAAGGAAGAAAGCGTTGCAAAGCCAGTCTTTGACGTTGTGCCTCCTGTGATCGTAGCAAAGCCGGTTAATGTCCCGGCGTCGGAAAGCCGCCTGGCCTATTACCAAGCCAATTTGGATGAGGCGACGGCTAAATGGAATGAATGCGAAAGGCTTGGTCCGCAAGGCATGAGCAAGAACGAGCAAAGGGATTGCTCGATGGCGCGGGTTGCCTCGCAGAACGGCGCCAAATGAACGCTCGCCATAATCCCGTCGATCCTGCACATATCTCCGTTGCGCGTAGTCGCCTGGACGCAAAGCTTTCCCGAGAGCTGGGCGATATTATTCTTGCGGCACTTGGCGATCCTGCAGTGGTCGAAATCATGCTTAACCCTGATGGCAAGCTTTGGGAAGATCGAGCAGGTGTCGGAATGACGCAGATTGGCGAAATGACTGCTAGTCGTGCGGAAAACTTGATTGGCACCATCGCTAGTTCGCTCGGCATATTTGACGATCCGATTATTGAAGGGGAGCTGCCCCTTGACGGTTCGCGCTTTGAGGGAATTCTGCCTCCGATCGTGGAGCGGCCCATTTTCGCAATTCGTAAAAAGGCAATTTTCGTTTATACATTGTCCGATTATGTGCGCGACGGAATTATGACCCAGGCCCAAGCCGATAAGCTGGTTTGGCATGTTCGCAAGCGGCACAATATTCTCGTGGCAGGCGCTACTGGCTCTGGCAAGACTACGCTCTGCAATGCAATTCTGCAGTGCATTGCAGACGAAGATCCCGATACCCGAATTGCTATCATCGAGGACACCCGAGAGCTGCAATGCCCCGTCGTGAATAAGTTTCCGATGAGGACCAGCGAAAGCAAGAACATGATCCAGCTGTTGCGCGCCACCCTTCGCCTTCGGCCAGACAGGATTGTGGTCGGTGAAGTGCGCGACGGCGCTGCCCTAGCGTTGTTGAAGGCTTGGAATACGGGCCACAGTGGCGGCGTTGCAACAGTCCACGCCAACAGCGCACCGGCTGCACTAACGCGGATTGAACAGCTCATCCAGGAAGCCGGCGTTACCGCAATCCCTGCCGTCATAGCAGAAGCAGTCAACTGCATCGTCAGTATCCAAAAGCCTGAAGCTGCAAAGCGGCGCGTCGAGCAAATTTGTACCGTAAGTGGAGCAGGTTCCGATGGTTACGATTTGTCTTTCTCTTGAGCATTGAGAATATAGTTCGTGCTATACTTCTAGATGCTGCACAACAACTTTAATTTACAATCAGTAAGGAAAAATACCATGAAAAAAGTACCTCTTTTGCTGGGTCGCCTGGCATCGAACGTCAAAAACACGGCTGGGCAGGCAGTTGCTGGCATGTTCATCGCTGTAGTGACTTCGCCAGCATTCGCGTCGGCACCGTCCTCAAGCGGTTCCTCGATGCCGTGGGAAGGGCCACTCGACCAGATTCTTCGGTCGATTCAGGGGCCGGTGGCTCGCGTCGGTATTCTCCTGGCGATCATCATTACTGGCCTGATGATGGCATTTGGCGAGCACGGTTCGGGCTTCAAAAAAATCATGGGTATCGCGTTCGGCGGCGCAATCGTGATGGGTGCAGTGGCATTCGTGACTGCGTTGTTTGGCGCGTCGTTCTGACGCATCTGGCGAATCATATGAGTGAACTACGCACAGTCGTGCTGCATCAATCGCTGATTCGCCCCCTTCTACTCGGAGGGGCAGAGCGCACTCTGGCCATGATTAACGGAGTTATTTCTTCCGCGTTGATCTTCGGAATTGGCAGCTGGCAGGCTGCCGTCCTCGGCGTCATTTTTGCGGTTGTCGTTCATTGGCTCTTGGTGCAGCTTGCGAAAAAGGATACGCAGTTTTTCGACATCTACAAACGCCACTTGCAGTACCAAGACTACTACCCGGCCCAGGCGTGCCACACGGCGCCGCCGCCGATCATCAAGTACAACAGAATTTAAGGCAGTCCAATGCTGAACCTGAAAGAATTTCGTTCTAATCTGAAAGGTCTGCCCGACTTGCTGAATTGGGGTGTCCTGGTTGATAAGGGCGTTCTACTCAACAAGGACGGGAGCTTTACAGCCGCGTTCTACTTCCGTGGAAATGATTTGTCGTCTTCGACACTTGCGGAGCTGGCAGCCGTATCTGCACACGCGAACGCCGCTCTGGTAAAGCTCGGCACTGGTTGGCTTGTTCACACTGACAGCCTACGGATCAGAGCGACGACCTATCCATCGGAAGACCGCAGCTTTTTCCCGGACCCGACTACCAGGCTTATCGACGCAGAACGTCGCGCCCAGCATGAAACGGCTGATGCACACTTCGATAACGTGTATGCGATGGCTCTGACGTATCAGATCCCTCCCCAGCTGCAGGAAAGAATCACAGCCCTTTTCGTGGACGACGATTCTGAGCAGACTCAGCCGAAAAACACGATGAATTTCACGGCCTTGGTAGAGCGGTTCAAGTCCCAAGTTGCCGATTTTGTCGGTGCGTTCTCAGCAGGCGTGCAGATCCGCAAGATGAGTAGCGACGAGCTGCTGACCTACCTGCACAACTGCCTTACAGGTTTGAACCATCCTGTGAAGATGCCGGCCATTCCAATGTATCTGGACGCCGTTTTGGGTAGCAAAGATTTCTATACCGGCCTGGCACCGCGTATCGGAACGAAACATATCCGCGTCATTACGTTGTTCGGGTTCCCTGGAAAATCGTCGCCTGGGATGCTGGACGCCTTAGCACGACTGCCGTTTGAATATCGTTGGTCATCCCGATTTATCCCAATGGATGCGCTCGATGCTGAAAAGCGCCTTTCCGTTTTCCGGCGCAACTGGTTTCAAAAAAAGACCGGCTTGTGGGGTATGGTGAAAGCCGCCCTCGGCGGTGGCGCACAGACGTTCCAAAATGGCGATGCCGTTGCTATGGCCGTAGACGCGGACGAGGCAGTAAACGAAAACAGCTCCGGCATGGTGCGATATGGCTACTACACCAGTGTTCTTGTCATCATGGCTGACGACGCGAAAACAGCGACAGAGAACGCAGCCGAGGTCGCAAAGCTACTTGGAAACGCGCAATTCCCGAGCTTTGTAGAGGACATCAATGCCGTCGAGGCATTCCTGGGCAGTCTTCCAAGCCACGGCTTCCAGAACGTCCGCCGGCCCTTGCTGCACTCGTTGAACGTCGCGGATCTGCTGCCACTAACGGCAATCTGGTCCGGTCACGAATTCAATCCGTGCCCGTTTTATCCTCCAAAGAGTCCACCTTTGATGTATGCGGCCACCACTGGCAATGCTGTATTTAGGTTGTCATTGCATGTATCTGACTTGGGCCACTTTGCCATTTTTGGACCGCCAGGTGGCGGCAAATCGACGTTGCTTGACCTCATCATCGCTCAGCACTTCAGGTACCCAAATGCGCAGTGCTTCGGGTTTGACCTGGGCTATTCGATGGCCACACTCTGCGAAGCCGCTGGCGGGGCGCATTACGACATTGGCGCCGAAGGCTCGGACGTAGGTTTCTGCCCACTAGGCGAAATCGACACGCAAGCAGATCGTGCCTGGGCGGCCAGCTACATCGAAATGCTTGTTGTACTGCGTATGCCTAATGTTGAGCAGCTTCCCGTTGCGCAGCAAGACAAGATCAGTCACGCCATCGCCTTAATGGCCGAAGAAACCAAGCATCTTGTTGGCCGCGAAAAGACAAAAAACCGGACGCTGACGCATTTCCGGGGAACAGTCCAAGATCAAGAAGTGAAATCAGCCCTGGGGTACTACACGCTCGATGAGCGTAACGGCGTGTTGGGCAATTTGCTAGATGCTGAGTACGATTCCCTGGGAACCGAAAAATTCGTCATCTTTGAAACATCGCATCTGCTTTCGCTGGGCGAAAAGGCAGCTGTGCCTGTCTTCATGTATTTGTTCCGGCGGATCGAAAAGCGCGTGTCCAAATCCATCCCAACGCTCATCCCGATTGATGAAGGCTTCCGGTCTTTCGGGCACCCACTTGCAATCGAGCGTTTCAAGTTCTGGCTGGAAACGATGCGAAAAGAAAACGTCGCGGTCGGCTTCGCAACGCAAAACCTGCAGAGCGTTCTGGATTCTCCAATCGGCTCGACCCTGATTCAAGCGACCGCTACGAAGTTCATGCTTCCAAACCCGGAGGCAGCGACTGAGAACATCGCGCCGGTCTACCGCGCCTTTGGCTTGAACGATCGGCAGATTGAAAACCTGTCCTACGCACGCCAGAAACAGGATTATTACGTGATGAATGACGACGGCCGGCGCATGTTCCAGCTAGGTTTAGGAAAGGTTGCAATGGCCTTTGTCGGTGCGTCTGGCAAGGACCAGATGGAGCATGTGCGCAGCCTGAAAGCGTCCTACGGTCCAGAGTGGGTCTATCACTACCTCAAGGAACGCGGTGTGGCCAACGATTGGGCTGACTACTGGAAAACCATGTATCAAAAAGGAAATGTATGAACATAGCTAAAAAGTTTTCGTTTGTCGCGCTCACAGTGGCAACACTGCTCAGCACGCCAGTATCAGCGCAATGGGCGGTAATTAATCCGACTTCCGACATCATCGCGAAGGCGCAGCACGCGGCCTCTTATGCGCAGGCGGCAGACGCCTACGCTAAGCAAGCACTGCAGCTGCAAAATCAGATCCTGCAGTACCAGGCAATGGTCCAGAATTTGCAGGAAAACCCACTTGGCGTAGTTGTCCCGAATCTCACTTTGCTGGCGACAAATACGGCCAGGATCAAACAGAACGGCGTGAACATAGCGAACAATATGGCTGACGTTGACGACAACATTGCTCGCGCCTTCAAGAATCCCCAGGGCGAGTTTGGTGTTCAGTTCCGTGTTTGGTCTAACGCCAGTTCGGACGCACTCAAAGGCGCCATGCTTAATGCGGGCCTGCAGCGTGAACAATTCAAGGACGATGAAAGGGCGTTACAAGCACTAGTCACCAAGAATGCAGCCTCGGGAGGCGCCCTGGCGGCAGCGAAGACCTTAGGCGAAATCAATTCTGCACAGCTGGCCGAAGCTTACAAGCTCCGCGAACTGATTTCGGCACAGCAGCTGGCTACTAATACGCAAATGATGGCCGCGAATGCCCAGGCGCTTAAGGCGCAAACCGCACGCGAAGAATTTTTCAAGGACTTCGTTCCTCGGACGCCAACTTTCAAGAGCGCAGGCGGCACAAAGTAAAGCTGCAAACCAACAACAAACCCTCTCAAGCAGAGGGTTTTTTTACGGCCGTTAGTATGATTCGTGCTATACTTGCTGTAAGTAAATATTAGGTGATAGGTGGAACTATGCTTCAGCTTGCTTCCTTTGGCGCACCAGTTTTTGAGCTGTTTGCGCGCTTTATTGTCTGGTTGTATATGCCAGCAATTCTTTCTTTTCTCATCGGGTTTCGCTTTATGAAGGATGGTTTTTTGATCCTTTGTCTCCGCCACGACCTGAATCACGTTCCGCGCCTCCGCTTAGCTTTGTCCGCTGGTCTTAACGCTTTGCAAGGCTTCGTTGCAGGCACCGCAATCATTCTCGCTATCTACTTCCGCAAGGAGCTTTTCCAATGCCTCGGCAACCTTTTCTAAATTCTTCGGTTTTTTACCTGGGCTGTGTCCTGCTGGCGTTGGCGGTATTGGTCCCCGATATTGCCCATGCACAGATCCTCGACAACATCGGAACGACCTACCAGAACGCCAGCAGAGGATGGGAAGCAAAGCTTAGCGAAATCGCCAAGTCTCTTTTCATCAAACTTGCATTGGTTGAAGTTTTGTGGGCCGGCATCTGGTGGGTGCTGCAGCGAGACGACCCAAATCAGATGATGGTCGAAATGCTAAAAAAGATCATGTCGCTCATGTTCTTTTGGGCGATTTTGCTCAACTTCAATACGTGGATACCAGCAGTCATAGGCGGTTTTGCTAAAGCCGGTCAGGTTGCATCCGATACGGAGGCTCTCACTCCCGGCCTTGTTCTCGACAAAGGTTTATCGATTGCAGCCAAGGTTGCAGCCGCTTCCGAAAAAGCCGGTCTGTTTGAGGGTGGCATGGGCACGACCATCATTAGTGGTTTGGTTGCCCTGGGCATCTTGCTCGCTTTCACCGTCATTGCTGGCCAGATGCTAGTCACTCTTGTCGAGAGCTATATCGTTGTATCGGGTGGTGTTCTTTTCTTGGGCTTCGCAGGTAGCCGGTGGACCACCACTTTCGCGGAAAAGTACCTTAGCTACAGCGTAAGTGTCGGCGTCAAGTTGTTTGTCACGTACCTGATTATCGGTCTTGGTGACCAGGTTACGGACGGATGGGCAGCCAAGCTTGTAGGCAAGCCGGGACTTCCAGAATATTTGGAAATTCTTGGCGGCGCGATGGTCTATATGTTCTTGGGGTGGCAGATCCCATCGTTGGCTTCTTCGATGCTCACGGGCGCAGTTAGCATGACCCTGGGCAGCGCAGCAGCTACAGTTGGCACGATGGTAGCCGGCGCTGCCGGAGCAGCCGGTTTGGCTCAGGCCGGAGCGTCTGGCGTTGGCAACAGCGTTGCAGGTGCAATGAAGGCAGGTAACGCGGCCATTGACCAGGCTCGCGCAGGCGGCTCTAAAGGATTTATGCGCACGGCAGGCGGCGCGATGGGAGCGCTTGGAAGTGCCGGTATGGATGCCGCATCTGACACAATCAAAGGCTTGGGCGGCGGTTCGACCGGCGGCAACCTAGCAAACCGCATGGCCGGCAAATCAGCCTCACTGGCCGAAGCGGCTGCAGCGGGTGCGCCTGCAGCGTCCGTACCTGGCTCGGGACCAGCGGCGCCGGCAGTGCCTTCTAACTCTGCGCCTTCGGCCCCTGGTTCGCAGCCTGCGGCGCCTGCAGTTGCTTCGACACCTGCACCATCGGCCGCTGGTTCGCAGCCGGCCGCGCCTGCGATTCCAGCGTCATCAGGCGGCTCGGGCAGTACCTTGGCCCCTTCTTCTCCTGCGCCTGCATCGACGTCAAGTGCTATGGCTGGCACAGCTGCGTCCCAAGCAGCTCCGCAAAGCAGCGTAATCGACACGAGCGGGAATGTCTCGCAAGCTTTGGCCGACCGCGATAGCGGCGCTGCTTTCAGCCCGCCCGCTCCGGTGGAATCTCCGGCAGCGACGCCTGATGCGGCAGCTACCCCGGCAGCGCCTGCAGCGACGCCTGATGCGGCAGCTACCCCGGCAGCGCCTGCAGCGACGCCTGGTGCGGCAGCTACCCCGGCAGCGCCTGCAGCGGCGCCTGGTGCGGCAGCTACCCCAGCAGCGCCTGCAGCGGCGCCTGGTGCGGCAGCTACCCCGGCAGCGCCTGCAGCGACGCCTGGTGCGGCAGCTACCCCGGCAGCGCCTGCAGCGACGCCTGGTGCGGCAGCTACCCCGGCAGCGCCTGCAGCGACGCCTGGTGCGGCAGCTACCCCAGCAGCGCCTGCAGCGACGCTTGGTGCGGCAGCTACCCCGGCAGCGCCTGCAGCGACGCCTGGTGCGGCAGCTACCCCAGTAGCGCCTGCAGCGGCAAATACAGCGATACCGAGTGCTGCACCGCCTGTACAGCCGGACGCACGAGAAGCAAGGCCGAACGCACTACAACAGTTGTCCGAACACGCGAGCGCCCTGGGCGCTATGCCAAACGATTCGGCGGCCGGTGCCGGCGTACAGATCAACCTCAAGCACGACTAATCGACAGAAGGCAAGAAAATGGGAAGCATCATTTCGGACATGTTTAGCAAGGGCGCCAAGAAGGACCAGGACGTCCAGCCCAAAGGCCCGAACATCGAGCGGGTCACTGGTCTTTCAGTGCCCACAGGCCAAGTGTTGGAATCACCGTATCTCGCGGGGCGCCGTGAGTGGAACGAGCGTTACGGCAGCTACATCGCTCGCGCTCGCACTTGGCAGATGGTCGCCTTCGCATCAATGGCCTTGTCTGGTGTCCTCGGCGCCGCGCTGGCCTATAACGCCAGTCAGTCCAAGGTTCAACCATTTATCGTTCAAGTCGATAAGTTGGGCGAAGCCGTCGCAGTCTCGCCGGCAGAAGCAGTGGGCTTGCCCGAGCAGCGGATTGTCCGCTTCCAGCTGGCGAACTTCATTACCAATTCGCGCAGCGTCACGCCCGATCCTATCGTGCAGAAACGCTGGCTCGATAGCGTCTACGCCATTTCGACCCCATCGGCCGCAGGTTTCCTGAACGAGTTTTATGGCAAGGCAGACCCGTTCAAGCGCGGGCAGGGAAATATGGTTGCAGTCGAAATCTCGACAGCATTGCCGTTGAGTCCGAAGACCTGGCAGATCCAGTGGACTGAAACGACACGCGGCCTGAATGGCTCATTGGAAGGTACTACGCGCTGGCAAGCGATTTTGACCGTCAATGCCTTTGCGCCGAGCACGCCACAACAGATTATCGCCAACCCTACCGGCGTCATTGTCGAACAGATTAACTGGACTCAGCAGCAGTAAGCGCGGACCCATACGGAAAACTACGATCACCATGCAAAACAAGCACGCTCTTAACATCGCCGCTGCAACCGTCGCAATGGTCCTGTCCAGCTGGGCGAGCGCCGCAGACACTCCACCAGTGCTGACCGCGCCCGCTAAGCCAGGCGCTCCAGCTGCCCCATCGAAAGCACCAGGCACGATTGCAGCTCCGGCCGCGCCGACTCTTTCGTACCTGCAGCAGACGGGGCCAGCCAAGCCTACCGCGAACGCTCAAGCCATTCAGAAGACTACGGCAGCCGCTCCTGTTGTCACGCCGGCGGCCGTAGCAACCGCACCGGCTGCATGTATCGCTACAGAAGCCAATCCATGCGGCGCCAAACCGCGCAAAAAGCCGGTACCGAAACGAACCTATCGGCCGTCGAACCAGGTCAATGCAGTGGCGGCGCCCGCAGCCGTCGCTGTTGCCATCGCTGTTGCCAAAACGCCTGGGAGTTTCGACTTCCGGTTCTCCGGCGATATGTGGACGGCCCTGCAGCTCCTGTCCTTGAAGCACGGCCCTCTGGAAGTATCGACTCAGGGTGCCTCATTTCCGATCCCGGTTCGCCTGGATCTGCAGGGCGTGACTCTGGTTGATGCAATAGCCGCTTTAGGGGAGCAGGGTGGCACCGCAGCTGATATTCTCTACCATCACGCCGGCCGTACCGCGAGCCTGGCATACCGCAACAAAAGCGCTATTCCCAGCGCACCGCAGGACATCACCACCAAGATCTTGCCCGTTCGTCCGCCAGCCCCGACACCAGCGGCCGTGCCGGTCAACCCCATTGATGAAGCCAAGAACTGGCAGCGTGGTGGAACCGCTCGCCCGATCATGGGCGCCGATGGTGTCATGCTGTACCCGTTCGGCCAGGCACAGCCGACTCTGACTTGCATGCCTTTACGCGCCTGCGATGTTCAGCTGCAGGCAGGCGAAATCATCAACAACGTCATTCTTGGCGATACCGTGCGATGGATTCCTGCACCAGCGACCACCGGCAGCGGCAGCCAGGCGACGCCCCATGTCATCGTTAAGCCCACCGAAGGCGGGTTGACTACGAACATGATTATCACGACCAATCGTCGGACCTACATGCTTACTTTGGCGTCAACCGAAGGCCAGTATGTATCCCGCGTGGGGTTCTACTATCCTCAAGAAATGGTCCAGGACTGGAATGGCCAGGCCGAAGCCGAGCGAAGAAAAGCCGAGCAGGATGCAAATCGAAAGGTTTCCGATCTGCCGATCGCCAGTATTGAGCAGCTGAACCTGGATAGCTACAAAGTTAAAGGCAACCGAAATTTGCCGTGGTATCCCGTTCGCGTGTTCGATGAAGGCACGCATGTCTGGATTCAGATGCCGCCAAGCATGCGATCGAGCGAGGCGCCTGCGCTGGTTCTCATCGGTAATGACGGAACAACCGAGCTAGTCAACTACCGCGTCAAAGAAGCAGAGCAGGGCGGTGCCAAGGTCACTTATTACATCGTGGACAAGCTGTTCAAGAAAGCCGCGCTGATCGTCGGCGTCGGCAACGACCAGGAAAAAATCGAAATCATCAAGACCGGCCAAAGCTGGTTTAACAACTAAGAAGAAGACATCGCAATGAGCGACGAACAGAGAATTGACCCGGCTTTGCTGGAGGACGCGAACCCAGCTGGACTTAATCCCAGCGCGGCCGTCAATGGCGGTATCAACCTCAAGGAGAAACCGAAAGGCATCAGGAAAATCAACAACAAAGGGTTGCTGATCGGCGGTGGCATCCTGGCGACGGCCGCGATTGTGGCGACGACAACGTTTAACGGCACCGGCCAGGCTGTCAGTACAGCGGCTCAGCAAGCAGTCGCTTCCCAACAATCGAACTCACGGCCGGCCGAAGTCAAACGCGACGCCCTCTGGTACGGCAACGTCCCCGACAAAGTAGCAAGTGCCGATCCTTCCTTTGTCCCGCCAGTATCTCCTAGCGCCCAAAGTGAACCAGGGACGCCAGGCGCAAACCCGGTGAAGCTTCCTTTCCCAACGGCAGGGTTGCCACCCCCTGCCGGCACGACTGGCGGAACCGTCGTTCCTGATCTGACCGGAAAGGCAGTTTCGCCCCTGGGCGGCGCTGTAGCTGCAAAGACTGGTTCCACGCCATACGATCCCGCCAATCCCGGCGCAACAGGTGGCGTACCGCTTACACCGGCCCAGCAGACCGCATTGCAAGCGGAACAGCTGAAAGCCCAGCAAAAGCAGCAAGCGGAACAGCTGAAAGCGCAGGAGCTTGGGCAGGCTTCCAAAGCTGGCCTGGCCGCAAGTGGCTTTGGTGGAGGGCAGGGCGCACCAGCTCAAACGGCGGGACAAGCAAGCGCGGCGCCAGGCGGCGCGATTTCAGCAGGTACGCCAATACCGGGCATGGCAAAGCAAGGCGAGGACGATCCGAACAAACAAGACCAGAAAGCGGCATTTCTCAGGGCGCAACGTGAACTGGTAGACCCAGCCTACAGCTCCAGTTACAAGACTGCACCGCGCTCGCTCTTTGAGTTAAAGGCTGGCGGCATGATCCCAGCCGTCCTTATCAGCGGCGTCAACAGCGACCTACCCGGCCAGGCGATCGCTCAGGTACGCGAAAACGTCTACGACACCAAAACTGGGCAGCACCTTTTGATTCCGCAAGGCACGCGGATCGTCGGACTTTACGACTCTTATGTTGCAAGCGGGCAACAACGTGTTTTGATGGCGTGGAATCGTCTAGTCTTCAGTGACGGGGCAAATTTCGATTTGAAGGGTATGCCTGGCTCAGACATGGGCGGTTTCGCAGGATTTTTTGATGAAGTTGACAACCATTACGTTAAAATCTTCGGTTCGTCTGCAGTGTTGAGCCTCATCAGTGCCGGCGTTCAGCTTTCACAACCAAATTACGGGGGTAGCAACAACTCCCAACCAGGCGTCGGCCAGACCATAGGCGGTGCGCTTGGACAACAGCTCGGACAAACCGGCATGAGCATCACACAAAAAAATCTAAATATACAACCAACGCTGCAGATCCGATCCGGCTACAAGTTTAATATCATGGTCACTGCAGACCTCATCTTGGAGCCGAAGAAATGAGATACGTCTTCCGTCTGACCCCTGATGTTCTGGAAAAGCTCGATGCTGCAGCCCCACCAAAGCAACACCGTCGCTCAGGCTTCGTTCGTGATGCAATCACGATGTTCCTGGCCAGGCCAAAAACCTCCTTGGCCGATCGACCGCACTTGCGTGGCCGAACAAATGCCTATAAGCAAGTAGGCGCGATGCTAACCCAGGACCAGATCGACGCCATTGCGAAGGTCTATCCAGAAGTTTCGATTTCCGTCGTAATCCAGGCGGCAGTATCTGCCGAGCTGCGAAAGCCTCGTTATAAAAATATCAGTTTGCCCAATAAATCGAGTGCTGTAGATGAAAACCAAGACACCTATGCTGACCCGAGTTCCAGAAGCCATGCGCGAGAGTGCGAAGCAGCTTTCAGCTGAAAAGCACGGCAACCTCAGAACCATGTGTGAAACGCTCCTGGTTCAGTTCCTGGCAGAGAAGCCGTACAAGGCGAAAGGATTTGCCTGGCTTCAGCCGGCCACGAAGGGAACGCCAGGATGGGTTGCTTACAACGTCGTGGTCAGCGATGACCTCTCAGCCCGCGTCAAGGCTGAATCTGTAAAGATTGAAGTGAGTCTTACCACTTTGCTCTATACCGCCCTTGAATGGTGGATTGAGCTGGACCGAAAGAGCTAGAGGAAACGCAGTGTTACCTGATCTGACCACCCTTATGCAGCAATGCGCTCCGCACGTCGGCCAGGTGACAATGCGTGCCATCATCAAAACCGAATCGTCCGGGAATCCTTATATCCTGGCCGACGCCGGCCCCGCCCATCTTCCCTGGAGTAAGCGAGAACATCTGGTGCGAACGCTCCGGCCGCAGAGCGCGGCCGAGGCAGCGAACATCGTGCGCAATCTCCTGGCCAAAGGTCACAAGGTAGCCATCGGATTGACACAGGTGGAGGCAGGAAATCTGCCAAAAATGGGTTTGACTATCGAGCAGGTATTAGAGCCTTGCACGAACATTAAAACCGGCGGCCAGATCCTTGCTCAGTTCTATTCTCGCGCCTTGAGTAAGCTCGGGCCGAGTGATCCACAAGCGGCGCTGCATGCTGCCTTGTCGGCATACTGGTCCGGTGATTTTGTGCGGGGTTTTAAAGGCGGATATGTTCAGAAAGTCATCAACAATGCGGGCCTGGCTGTAGAGCTGAAGGTACCAAGCATTGCAGCTGGCCGGCGTGCTTCGTTGCCGATGCTTGCGAGTGCCGGCCAGGTTGCATCGCCGTATTCAGCGCCTCTACAGGCCGCAGGCTTTGGCACCAGGAAGGCCGCAGATCCGATAGACCCTCGTACTGCACCCCTCGCAGCAGCAGGATTCGGGGCAGCATTCTAATCCTGGGCACCGGTCGTCCCTCTCTCATCGACTATGCCAGCTCGGGGCTGGCATGTACTCATCAAATAAGGCCCATACGGGCCTTATTTCATTGCATCCCGCTCTTTCGTCGCTTCGTCGCGGGTCGCTTCGTTTATCGTCGCAGGCGTAGGCGTAGGCGCAGGCACGACGGCAGGGGAGGTTGGCAACGGGTTCGGGTCCTCTTTTTTGCTGGCCTCGGCCTGATCTGCGCAGATGTCTTCATAAATGCCTCGGAACGGGAAGCACAGCTTACAAGGCTTCGGCGCTGCACAAAAGACGAAGGGGTTTCCGACACGGGAGTCGTATTTTTGCGCATAAGCCGCACTGGAGTTCAATGCAAGACTAGCGCCGACGATTGCGACATACAATTGGGCGAGTTTTAAAGCAGGCATTTTCATGTGGATATTCCGCTACTAGGCGGTCTTTCAATAAGCCGGCTGCCGGCCGGCGATCGGGCGCACGATGCGCTTTGCTTAGTTGTGAAAGTGACTTTCAACGGCACCGCAGACCGAGCACTTGTAATCCTCAAATCCGCAATCGGTCTGAGTTCGACTGGTGATCTTGACAAGGCTATGGCCTTTTGTGACTCCATGCCACCATTGCCTAAATTTCTCAGTCATGGTTTTCGGTAATTCGTAGAGTTTCGGTTTAGCCACCTCGTTTTATCGTTTTCCCTTCGGAGCACTGAAGCTCGGCTTGCCGCCCTTGTCCGGGAACGAGGCAGAGCACTTGGCAGTTTCGCTCTTGGCATTGGAGCAACCGAAGAAAGACTTTTCGCCCACGCGCACGCGCCGCAGCTGGCCTTTCTTGCATGCAGGGCATGGGTAGCTTGACGTCAGGCCCAGGGTTGCCGTCTTGGCGTGCTCAACGTACTTGGCCACGAATTGCTGCTGCTTGGCCAGGAACTGTTCGGACGTTACCCGCCCGTCTGCAATGCCGTCCAATAGCTGTTCAAACAGGCCGGTCAGGCCAGGGCTTTTCACCGCGTCAGGCAGGGCGAGGATCAGTTTGCGGGCAGCGTCAGAACTCAGGATCTGCTTTCCCTTTTCAACAAGGAAGCTGCGCTTTTTCAGGGTTTCCAGGATGCCGGCGCGGGTTGCTTCAGTCCCGATTCCGGCCGTTTCCTTCAGGCGCTTCTTCAGCTCCAGGTCTTCCACCAGCTGATGAATGTTTGTCATGGCCGCAATCAGCGTGCCCTCAGTAAACCGGGCAGGCGGCGTCGTCTTCTTCGATTCCACGCTGGCAACGGAGCAGTCAACCTTTTCGCCAGCCTGCAGGGCCGGCAAGGTTTGTTTGCTTTCCTTGTCTTCGCTCTTGCCGGCGTCTTCATCATCGTCCGCATCGACGGCGGCGCCGAAGACGATTTTCCACCCAGGAGCCAAAGGCACTTTCCCGCTTGCGGTGAAGGTTTCGCCGGCAATCTCCAGGAAGATCGTCGTTTCGCGGAACGTGTGCGCCGGGAAGAATTGCACCAGGTAGGCACGCGCGATCAGATCGAAGACTTGTGCCTGCTTGCCCGTCAGCTCGGCGCTTTGGCCAGTCGGAATAATGGCGTGGTGCGCCGTAATCTTTTTGTCATTCCAAGCGGCCGATTTCAGGGCCGGATTCGCCTGCTTCGCCAGGGCTGCAAACTCAGCTGGCAGCCCGGCCAGGATCTTGCCGGCGTCGGCCAGCTGGCTTTCTGGCAGGTAGTTACAGTCCGTGCGCGGATAGGTCGTCAGCTTCGCCTCATACAGCGCCTGGGCAATGTCCAGCACTTCTTGCGCACCCAACCCGAGTTTCTTGTTCGCCTCCTGCTGCAGCGCCGAAAGCGAGTACGGGAGCGGCGCCGCCTTCTTCTTTTCCGTCGCATCGAACGACACGACAACGCCGGCCTGTCCCGACACCCTTGCCGCGATACCATCGGCAACGGACCTGTCCAGGACGCGCCCAGCGTCATCGACCGTCACCAGGTCCGATGGCTTCCAACGAGCCGTGAACGCGCCGCCGGCCGCCTGGATCGCGGCAGTCACTGCAAAGAAATCCTTTGCCTTGAATCCCTCAATGGCCAGGTCACGATTTACGACCAGGGCAAGCGTAGGGGTTTGCACCCGGCCGATCGACAGCACGCCGTCATAGCCACCCTGACGGCCTGCCAGAGTGTATGCGCGGGTAAGGTTCATTCCCACCATCCAATCGCCTCGCTGGCGAGCTTCTGCGCTGGCCTTGAGCAGTCGATATTCCTGGCCTTGAGGAGTTGTGCCCGTCGAATTGCAACGCAGATCCCCAAGCGCCTTGCGCACGTTCGTTTCGTCCAGGGATGCCAGCCATATCCGCTTAACCGGCTTTTTGTTGTTCAGGTGTTCCAGTACCTCATCGACCAGCAATTGTCCTTCCCGGTCGGGATCGCCCGCGTTGACCACTTCGCGGGCCTCGGCCAGCAATGCTTTAATTGCCTTAATCTGGTCTTTGGCGTCGTCTTTCGGGACTAGCCGCCATTCGTCGGGCATCATCGGCAGCACAGAGAAATCCCATTTCTTGAACGCTTCCGAATAGTCTTCTGGCTGGGCCATTTCCAGCAAGTGGCCGAAACACCAGGTCACTACGTCATCGCCGGCAACAATATGCGTAGGCGGTTTGCCGGCCGGTCCTTTCGGTACGCCTTTGGTTGGCAGGAATTGGGCGATAGCACGCCCGAGGCTTGGCTTTTCAGCGATAAAGAGTCGCATGATTTATCTTTCGATTGAGTACACGGCAGGCGCCGTTAAATGGTTATCAGGGGCCATACACGCCCCTTCAGATCGTCGCGGCGCAGCGTGCCGTAATAGCGGCTATCAAGCGATCGCTCGATGTAGTTGGCCAGAACAAAGTATTCGCCACTTCCAAGACGCTTGGACCACCCCAAGGGAAGATGCGTGATCGTGCGGCCGTCGCTGTCCGTATCGAATACGCGCGAATTCGGCAGCAGCTGGCCATTCACGATTGTTCCGGCCGCAGTGATCGTCACCAGGTCGCCAGGCACCGCAGCGACAGGCTTGAGCTGGCGGGGAAGCCCCACCGCGCACTGGTCGCTCGCCGGCATGTACCCTCTTGCGGCGTAGCTACGGGCCGCGTCCGCGTTTGAAATGCACAGCGACACGATCTGGCCACGCTCTACCGTCACCAGTGGAGCAACCAGGTAGATTCCACGCGGCATGGACTTCGTTTTATTGACCGCGAGCTGCCAGCCGCAATACCAGGACACCAGGTAAAACGCAGTGACAACCAGGGCGACGTACAGCGGCGATTTGCTCTTGATTTTCATGCCGCCCTTACACTTCAAAGTCTAAAAGGTCTTCGGCAGTATCAGCCGGTTTTGACGGCGCCGCAGGGTCTTCTGCAGCCGGCGCGGCCGGCAGATCCTCTGGTTCAGCCAGCATCGCCTGGGCAATCCCTTCGTCAATTTGGGAGTCAGCAGATTCCTCTGCCTCCGCTTCAGCATCGAGCTGGGCGATTTGCTCTGGCGTGAGTGCTTCGGACTCAGGCGCCGGAACGCCGGCAGGCGGTTCGTCGGCCGCAATGGCGCCGACCACGGCAACGGCCGCAACCGTAGTAGCTGCAGCCGCAGCTGCAGGGACCGGCGCAACTTCGGCAGGCATCGCGGCCGGCGCCGACGTCGGCACTGATTGCGGGACTGCAGCCGGAGTTGCCTGGGGCACGACGGCGGGGGATTCGGCTGGCTGCGCGGCTGGCACCTGGGCGGCCGGTTGCGCACCGAGGAACTGATGCGACTGCTCATCGACCTTCACGAAATTGTCCAGATCCGAAGCGGGCGTTTCGACCTGGATGCCAGCCAGGGCGGGCGGGCAGGGGATAGGCGCGGCCTTCTCCGCGCACTGACGGATTCGATCGGATTCGTGCGGCGGGCGGATCTTGGACCGGCCGTCAAAGATAGTATCTTTGAAATACAGGATCTGTTTGCCATAGATGGGATTCGCACCCGCCGGCAGGATCAACATATCGCCGGGAGCCAAGATATTCTTACCGTCAGGACTCTTGACCGCAGCCGGGAGGCGCAGGCATTCGTCTGGCGTCAGCAGTGCGCGTGCCTGCAGGTTTTCGGCGGCCATTACGTGCATCAAAAGCGGGTTGAGGCGATTGCCCGAGTAGCTGCGCGTCGAATTCGTCACCGTCGATTGGCCAGTGTATTTCGACAGCAGCTCGGCGGTTTCAAACTTGTTCGGAGCGTAGGCGATGCGGATATGAGCATTGGAAATAATGCTTTCGTCCTTGGTGTACGCTTTGTACAGCTGGGTTAGATCCTGGGTAATCAAAAACGCCTTCAGCCCATAGCCAGCGATAAACGCAAGGGCTTCTTCCATCAGCTCCAGCTTTCCCAGGGCCGGGAACTCATCGAGCATCAGCAGCATGCGATGCTTGTAGCCGGCCACGCTTCGGCCGTCCTTGAACTCCATCATTTCCGTACGGCCGCGAACGATCTGGTTGATTACGAGGCGGATCAGCGGGCGCAGGCGGGCCATATCGTTCGGCGGAACCACGATGTACAGGGTCACAGGAACGTCCAGTTCCATCAGATCGTCCACCTTGAATTCCGAGGCGGCCGTATTCATGGCCACGACAGGATCGCGGTACAGCGACAGGAAAGACATTGCCGTTGACTGCACGCCGGAACGCTCGTTTTCGCTCTTGTTGAGGAACGAACGCGCCGACTCCGCGACAACGGGATGGATCTTGGTCAGCTTGCCGGTGATAGGGTCTTCCCATCGCTGCGTGCCCTCCGGGTCATGCTCAGTATTGAGCATTGCTTCGGCAACCTGCTCGATCGTCATTGTCGGGTCACAGAAGAAACTGACCAGGCCGCGCAGGTTGCGGGCGCCCTCTCGGCTCACGTAGAGAATATGCAGGATCGCGGCAGACAGAAGCTCATGGCCAGTCTTTGCCCAATGGTCAGCCATACCCTTTCCATCCGGGTCAACGATCATTTGAGCCACGTTCTGCGCGTCCGAGACTTCGCGCATCGTCCGAACACGAATTTCGGCAAGCGGGTTAAACCGCACGCTACTTCCATCAGCGGCGCTTGGCTGGAACTTCAGCACCTTCTGACCTTTGGCCTTGCGGTATCCAGACGTCAATGCCCAGGCTTCGCCTTTAATGTCGTGAACCAGGGCAGAGTGTGGCCAGCTCAATAGGGTCGGCAACACCAGGCCGACGCCTTTGCCCGAACGGGTCGGAGCAAATGCCAGGATATGTTCAGGACCGTCGTGGGTGAGATAGTGATATTCGGCGGTATCCGGGTCAACCCAGGCACCGACGTAGCAGCCGGCCGCGCCCTTTGTCGGTTTGGCGCCCATCCTGTTTTTCAACCAGGTTGCGCCAGGCAACCAGCCGGGGAGATTGTCCGCGTCAATGAGTGCGTGCATCAGCTTCTGCAAGATGCTAAGCGGACGACGCAGCAGGGTCGCATCGTAAATGTCGTCCTTGTCCGCAAATTTGGCCGAGCCGTGCAATGTGCTTTTACCGCCAAACTTCTTTTGCTGGCGAAGTGCATTCCAGATCGCAGGCACGAACAGGAAGTGCAGGCCGGTAAGGATGTACTCACCGCCGTCAAACGCTGCTTCCGTGCCGTGAACGTGGCCGAACTGTAGGAACCACAGGAAATAGTCGAAAGGCATGTAGACGTTGAACTTCGCGCCCGACAACAGCGGCTCACCTAAAGCCGGCTGGAAGCCCAACTTCCAGGCCGCATATTGCGTCGCCGTCCAACACGCCAAAAGCGTAATGCCGCCGAGAAGGGCGATGGTCTGCGACATAATTGCCGCCGCACCAGGCGCCTTTTTCTCAACGTATCCCAAGTCACCAGCTGCCATTTTTCTTCCTTGGTTAAAATGAAAAAACTACTCGCAAGTATAGCACGAACTATATATTTCCATGTGGCAAAATAGGGGATCATGCCTATAAACAACGGCACCGCTGACCTCACGAAAGACGCTTAAAACCGTTTTACGCCAAAGAAAGGGAGGGTCTTGCTCGGGGCTGCAGGGACGCTTACCTAGTCAGGAAGGAGTGCAGGGCGCACCCCAGGACTACGCAGCGGAATAGGAGCCGCTGCGGACGCTATTTAGAACAGTTCTGCTTGACGGTCAGCATATCCGCACCAACGGGCAAAGCTTTCCTCCCCGCACCACCGACGAACGTTTTCAATGAATCCTTCAGCGCGGGCCGTCGTAATCAAAGCCGCAATAACGTGCTCCGAATCGCCGCTTTCAAAGCACGTATCGAATTGACGCTCTCCCAGCCCTTCATACCCTTTATCCCACAATTCATAATGCGTAATTTCGTCCACCAGGTCATGTTTAAAAGCCAGTACGACGAACTTCACCCGTGCCGAAAACATATGGAGTTTTTTGGTCAACTGGTGCAGCGTGCGGCAAACGTTAGTAATTTGGGAGGTTGTCATTTCAGTTCCTAAGTAGTGGCATCCAATAAAGCCATTATACAGTTTATATAAACGGTATTCAAGCTCTATCGTTACCTTTTTCTACCTTTAGGAGCTGACTGGTTCGATGTGGTACAGATCCTGATGTGCCAGCATCCAGGATGCCGGCAACGCCTTGCTTCTATTTTCCGCCCAGCCTCGCACAGCTTTCTCCAGCCAGCGCGGCCGTCGTGGAGGATGCCGATACGGCACTAGACCTACCGTCAGTCTTGACGCCACAAAGGAAGCGCGGAAAAGCACCCCCCGGACCTCAACAACAGCAGCCCAGGCGCTGCCGTCGTCGTGCGCAAAGTCGCTGATGATTTTCATGCCTTGCACTCGCGCAGCGCGCGTGGAGTCCAGTGAAGATCCAGCTCCACCCGGCGATTGCGCACCAGCTCCGCGATGCTGATGTAGCCCAATTCGCCCTCACCCGCGAAGACCTCCGCGAAGCCGTATGCCTGCAGCGTCCCGTCGCCAGACATATCCTTTTCCGTGATGTACCAGTTGGCACTGCCGGCGAAATAATGCAGATGTGCAATCGCATCGTCGCCTTTGCCGTCCTGCTCATACGTCACTGGCATCGAGGCGATCGTTTGCTTCAGCTCGGCCAGCTTCTCTTTGAACCACTGCCCTTCTTCGCCGTTGATCTGATCGGCCAGGACCAGCTGCTGCAGTGCCGGGATGAAGTGGGAAAGTTTGATGTCCTGCATGATGATTCCTATGACTGTAATTCGCCGCGCCCGATGCGCCGCTCCAATACACACATAATACCGTTTATATAAACCACAAGCAAGTTAATTCGTATGACCGTATCAGCATAATTATATTGCGTGCCGTTTGTATAAACGGTATAATTATTTCTTTGATGTTGCTGCATCGGGCAGCATAGATCTGGAGATTGATATGTTCGACAAGACGCTCTTAACGCAAGTGATGGACCCGCGCATTGGTCAGCTCATACGCGACGGCCGAGCCGTTCACTACGCGTTCGTGAATGGCTACAGCGCCGATCCGATCGAAGGAACCCTAGAGCAAGTAGAAATCGCGCTGGGACTACGCCGGCCAGCTGCTCGACCAGGCAAACTGGTTCGCCGCGTAATCACGCTGAAACCGTACCTGGTCCACATCGAGAAGAAATATCCCGCCTGGGACGAAGTTGGCGGATTTGATTGGCCAATAGACGCCAGAAACGGCAAGGAGGCAGTTCAGAAGGCGCGAAAGCACGCAGGCGATAACTGGATTTCAGGTCGCATGGAGGGGCCGATTTTCTACCGCGCTCGCCGTGTCGATGAAGAAATAACTTGATTGCGGTTTATATAAACGGTATAATGTGAAGCATGGGCAGTGCAAGGTGCTGCCCAAAAAAGCGAAGCCCACACGGCAGCAACCGGGCGGGCTTCATCAAATCAAACTGTCTGGAGCTTGAAATGAACGATTGCAATTTTAACGGAGTTCGCATCAAAAAGGCTGATTGGGCGCGTATTTGTACCTTCAGCAAACTTGAAAATGGCGTGTGGATGATTCTGACTGCCGGCGAGTATCGCCCCGTCCTGATCGTCGATTGATCCGCTGCCCGGCGCTTTGCCGGGCAATTCTCTTTTCTTTTAGCCAAACGACAGTAGTATGTACCGGCGCAGTGGGCGCCCCGCAATCGCAAGGATTAACGATGACAACGACGAAAAAAATCAAGCAGCCTGAACTAGCTTTGGAATTCGATATGGAACTGGAGCGCGGCGATATGAAGGGCGCCATGAAGGCAGCCGGCGCATCCAGTGGCGATCTTTGGAGCGTGCCGGTCAACGACGTCCGCGTATTGCCGAATTTCAACGTCCGCGTCAAAAATGAGAAGTATCACGCTCGCGTTCGTAACATTGCCAATTCGATGCTGCAGGAAGGCTTTAAGAAAGATAAGCCCCTGTCTGGCATTGTCGCCAAAGATCCTGCGACCGGCCAGGACGTTATTTTCATGTATGGCGGCCATCGGCGCTTTGAAGCAGTTCACCTGGCCAACTCCGAAGGCGCCGAGATTAAGAACGTCCCAATGGTCATGGCCGCACGCGGCACGACGATTGAAGACCTGACAGCGGATCTTGTCACCGGCAACAACGGTGACGCCCTGGAGCCATTTGAAATTGCCATCACTGCAAAACGCCTGCTGGGTTTTGGCTGGGAAATCCCCGCCATCGCAAAACGCCTGGACTTCACCGAAACCTATATCAACGATCTGCTGATGTTGATGGAAAGCCCAAGGGCGTTGCGCGATATGGTTCAACGTGACGAGGTTGCGGCATCGACGGCGATAGAGCTGCTGCATACACATGGTGCCAAAGCGGCCGAGATCCTGCAAAATGGCCTGGTGCGTGCCCAGGCAGCCGGCAAGACCCGCGTAACCCCGAAATTCGTACCTGGTGCCGTATATAAAAAGGCAGTTCAGAAGTCAGCACCTGTCCTGGTTTCGACCCTGAAGGATCTGCGCGCAGATCCAGGCTACGAAAAACTCTCGATGCAATTCCAAATCAAACTGGTGGAACTGCTGGCCCAGCTGGAAGCAGCGGAGCAGGCAGACGCCCAACAAGGTTTGGACGCGCCGACCACGAACGATGAAAAAGAATGACAGATCAAGACACCACTGCAGGAAAGAAAGACCCATACGATAGGACCAGCTCCAAGCGTGCCGCAAGCCACTTGGAGCGCCTGGCGGGCGCGGGCGGGAAGCGGTTGCCGATTGACCTGGGCGCCGAACACTTGGCCAAGCTGGAGGATCTAAAGACGGCCGGCTACGGCGCAACGGCCGCGAATGTCATCCGTAAAGCGATCGAGGAAGCACATGCGCGAATCCCCAAGTAGAACGCCCAGGATTCGCAAGAGCCTGGTAGTAGCGGCCGCTCGCGATGTGGCGGCCAGGTTAGTCAGAAATATGGAAGTCGGACTGTTGGATGCGCTGCCTTTTTCGGAGGACGAATTTACCGCGATGCACGCTGAAATGGTACGCATCGCCGATAAGATCGCAGCAACCGTCAACGAAGACGTGTTAGCCCAGCTTGGGACGCCTCACGAACGTACAGCGCGGGAGCTGGCCTACGCGATTAAAAGGCAACGCGATTAAAGGAACAGATAGCGTCCAACAAACCACGGTTTCTTACACACACACCAAGACGGGGCTATTTGCCCCTTTTTTTTCGTCTTATGTGTCCAAAAACTATGTATAGTTTTCTATGTATAAGAAACCCATCTTTTATTTGATTACTGGACACGGAGAAACAACATGGTAGACCACATCGGCAAAATCAGCTTCGGCGGTAGAAACCTTAGTGACGAAGACGCCGCCCGCATCGCAGCTCAGTTCGCAGCTGAACGCCAGGCGGAAGCCGACCACCAGGCGAAGCGGCCGCAGATCCTGGTCGAAGGCGAAGCAGCGCTTCGGCGCCTGCTTCCCATTGCTCAAAACCACAGCGGGCAATGCCGGCATGTTGCCGCCTTCCTCTTGAGCCTGTACAACGGCACGCGGTTCAAGTTCGACTTGACCGATTTGCGCTGTCTTGATCGGGCCGTCTTCAAGGACTGTATTGCTGTCCTGCAGATGGACGCCGAAGGCTACAGGGAAGTGCATACCTACTTTCCGAACGGGAATGACCAGTTTGAAAAGCTGGCCGAGCAATGGCGTATTCCCGACCGCGTAAAGCTCCGCGAAGCCCTCAAGGTATCTACCTTGCCGAAGGATCAGTATTACGACCCCCTGCGCCTGGTACGTGACGACTATATCGAGAGCGAGGTGGTTTGACCTATGCGTGAGCCAGGACCGAACAAAGCGGATCTGGTCGCGGGTGGCCTGCTGATCGGTTACGCCCGCGTTTCCACGGCCGATCAAAACCTGGACCTGCAGCGTGACGCGCTACAGCGTGCCGGCTGCGCCGAAATCTATGAGGAAAAGAAAAGCGGTCGAGCCAAGACAGGCCGGCCCGAGCTGGCCAACGCGATGCGGGCACTTCGGTCTGGTGACACTCTCGTTGTCTGGCGTCTGGACCGCCTGGGCCGGTCCCTGGTTGACCTGGTGAACATCATCAACGAGCTGACAGAGAAGAAAGTCGGTTTCGTGAGCTTGACCGAGCAGATCAACACCGGCACCGCACAAGGCCGCATGTTCCTGGGCGTGTTGGCATCGCTCGCTCAATACGTCCGGGATCTGATGTTAGAAAACACGATGGAAGGCTTAAAGGCAGCTCGGGCGCGTGGTCGCGTCGGCGGTCGCAAACCGTCGTTGGACGACCAGGCATTGAAGGAAATTAGCGCACTGCTGGCCAACCCCGAAATCACAGTGGCGAGCGTCGCCAAGCGTTACAACGTCAGCCGCTCGACCCTTTACAATTCGCTGGCCAGGGCCGAGAAACCCGAGAAAAAGCCTGGAGCAAGCCATGACGGTATATGATCGCCTCAGCCGAGCTGGCCAGCGCATATTCATCTGCTCAGTTGTGTTTGTCATCTGTTGCCTGGGCATCGGGTTAGCCGCCGCGATCCTGGCGTAAGAACGAAAAAAAGCCCACTTGGTAGTGGGCTTTTTTGTTTCCCCTGCTGCAGCTAATCGGCTATTTCTTGAGCAAGGATGCGACGCCGAACCAGGCAACAACAATAATGGCACACGCGCCCAGGAGGAACATGCCGATCTTCTTTCCTGAAGCCTCAAGCTCGCACATCATGGCAGCCATCGCAGCGCCGGAACACGACACTGGCTCTCGATCGAACATTTCCCCGATCCAAAGCCAGCCCATGCCCGTGCACACCATAAAGCAAAGCGCAGCGATTGCAACTGCCTTCCCGCTAACTCTTGGCCCCGTTTGGGCGCTAGAACCGAGCAAATACCCGGCTAAGAAATCGAACATAATTCCCTCCAGAAGATGAGATTGTTAGCGGCCGAGCTGCTTGCCTGGTCCCGGCTTGGCCAGATCCGGCGTCACAACGTGGCCTTTGGAGTAGGCATACTGGATCGTCGCATGTTTGCCCAGCTCTAGCGGAGTTGCCGGTACTAGAAGTCGATCATGGAGCTTGTAGACATTGGCGCCGATCTGCTGCAGGGCGTGGTGTTCCGTCAGGCCGACAATGCGGCCGGCGTATCGCTTGCCGTCGCTGGCGTCAGCGCGGGCCTGGGAGCAGGGCAGGGCAGTCGGGTTACGCTCGACGTCGGCCTGGTAAGCCTGCTGGATCGCCTGCAGGGACGTTTCCCGCGCCTGGTAGGGTGTCCAAAGCTTGTCTTGAACCCAGGGCACCTGATGCGCGTCCGGCTGCAGCTGCAGCTGGCCAGCTCGCTTAATCGCCACAATCCGTTCGGACGCCAAGGAATTATCGTAGATTGCAGCGATGTCGGCCACTTCGACACCCGCCGGTAGCAGGCCCATAGCGCCGTGGTAGCGCGAACGGATCTTGTCTGGTGCAACGCTATGCCCGCCTTCCTCAACCCGATTGGCAACACGCTGCACGTTGATTTCGGGATCTCTGGTGGTTACGAACACCAAGCCGACCTCATACCCGGCGGCTTTGGCCTGGGTCATAATCGCTAATTTGCCGGCCGTCGAAAAAACCGTTTCAAAAGCGAACGGACGCCCCTGGCTGATGGCTTCCTGGCGCCGATCATTGGCCAGGTCCGCCGCGATAAGATTGCGCTCCAAGTAATCAGGAATGCGCGGCTCAAGTTCTTTGGCCATCGCATCGGCATTGATGTACTCGCCATCGAAGCCGATCAACAGCCCTTCAGTGATGGTGGACTTACCGGAGCCATTCGGCCCTGCGAAGACAATGACTTTCGATACTGGCTCAGGCGTCATGCTTCTTCGCTGCAGTGTCGTTCTCGGCTGCAGCGTCATTCCCGGCCGGGACGGATCTGCCGGCGGAAAAGTCTGGTTCATAAGCCTTGGGCAATCCTTTGGCGTTTGCGCGGGCCACAGCACGCTTTACCGCTGCGCTGGCCGCTGCCTGGTTGTCTTTTCCCAGGATCAGTTCATCAAGTGATTTCATGGCAGTTTCCCCTTTACCGTCAGTATAGCTGCACGGTGTTTCAGTGCGCTTGCTGACTTCATAGGTTAGATCTGCTGCAGACAGACGGGCGAACCAACCGGCCTTGCTAGAAGCAATCCCCAGCTGGTCATGGTTGCTCAGTTCACCGGCACCGGCCAGGGTGACGCGGTAATCGTTCTTGCCGGCGTGGTGGATCTGGAAAACGGCTGCAGGGAAAACCGTCTTGTTTGTGATCGTTGCCTTGAGTGCCATTTTCTACCCCATCAAATCTGTTGATACGGTCATCATAATATATACCGATGATCCGGTCAACGGAATAGGGTGGAAGTTACAAAAAATAATTGTGTTGACAAGGCGGGCGTTTAAGCAGCTTTGCCCCAGGCTTTTTCCTGAAGTAAGGCGGCCGTGATTGCGGCCCCGCGTGCGGTCGGCTGCAGCCAGGTCGCAAAGTCATTCGCAGCTGGAGCCGCTACACGCATACGGCGCTCCTGGTCAGCCATGTTGGACACCAGGCCGAGTCGGCTACGCAGCCAGTTCGCATCAGCCGTCAAAACCGCGCCTGGATTACTAGCGGTAAGGGCCGTAAGGCGTTCCACCTGATCCTGGTTCATCTGAACCCGGCCGAGGATATGAAAAGCATGATGCTGCAGGCTTGCGCACTCCGCGAGCGACAAGGCTTCTTTGTTGGACGGAATGCCGGCCACGAACCGATCCGTGCCCAGGATGGCGACGGCACGCGCGAGCATTTCGGTTGCGGGAATGACGCCACGCTGCAGCGGAAAGATGACCTGGCAACCTTGCTCGATCAATGCACGAACGCGGCCGGCGTGTTGCTCCAGGCGGGCCAGGGTTTCCAGCTGATCGCCCACTTTGTCAGGCGACACCACGTAGAGCTGGCCGCTGCCGATTTCCTGCAGATCCGAATGCGAAGCCAGCATTTCATAGACCCTTAACACAGCATCAAAATCTGGTGCAACACCCGTTTTAAACTCCGCGAAAGCGCCCGAGTCAACGAACACCGAACCGCCTTTTCCGATGAAGCGAGGCACGCCAAGAAAGATTGTGGCGGTAGCCAGTTCGCCGGCAACCACACCGATAGCAACGCCGGCATCTGCAGCTGCGCGGAAGTCTTTAGCGCGGGACATTCCAGAATGAAATGCCAGGGCCAGACGCGGCGCCGGTTTGGCTTCTACCTGCAGGAAGGAAAAGGAATGTTGCATGACTTTCTGACGTAATTTTGTTGACCGGGTTATTATATTATGCCCAGCTGGCCAGGTCAATGTATTCTGTTGACCGGGCTAACATAAATGTCAGAATGCTTGCAGCTGTTCCGCCGGCATAATCGGGATCACCTGGGCGCGAGCTGGGCCGTTCTGCAGGATAGCGGCGGCCTTAGCGCCATGCTTGTGCAGCTTTTCAATCGCGGTCGATGCCGACACCTGGCCACGCTCGACCATATCCCGAATAACCTTCGGGCTTTCCATCAACATCAGCAAGTCATCGACATAGCTTGCGGACACGCTCAGGCGTTTAGCAATGTCGGGCACTTCCCAGCCAAAGCCGAGGAAACGCTTTGCGGCAATACCAATCTCCAACGGCTCCAGCACGTCAGGTTTATGCATGGCCGGCTACGCGAATCCTGGGCATTGTCCGCACCCTGGCCACGCAGAAGATCCGCAGTCGTCGCAAAGCGTTCGCGGGCATCGTCGGTGCGCAGCACGTTGAATTCCGCGTCAACGACATTGTTGACCCGCGCCCACTGGTTCCAGGAGAAACTGCGACCCAGGCCAACGGTACTGCTAGTGGACGGGAAGCTGTCAGCATTGCGCACCAGATCCTCCCAGCTCGCTCCAAATTCAACGGCATCGAACCGGCTATGGCGGCCGGTCAGGGCGCGACGTTCCAGCAGTAGCGCACGCTCCAGCAGCTCGGGATGGTGCGCGGCCAGCCAGAACAGTTCCCACAGCTTCGATGCAGGGCAATAGAAACAGGCACTTTTAATAGGCACCAGGTCGGCGCCGAGGTATGCCGTGATCGCGGCCACACAGTCTGGCCTTGCCCACCCGATGACCTGGAGAGGATAGGCGTAGTCGAAATCGGCATCAGCGGCCGGCAGGTTCTTCGATCGGCGCATATCAGCTCGCCCCGCGTCATAGCCTATGATTTTGACGATACGCTTTCCCGTCGCTTGGGATTCAATCCAGATTGGATGAGGCGGGCAGGCGTTAGGGCCGCGTTTGGCGCCCTTGATGAACTGATCTTGCGGAACCTGCTTCCACTTAATGCTGCAGCTTTTCATGCCGAACGCCAGGGAAGGCAGGGTTTCATTCGCCAGGCAGTTACCGTAGAGATCCGTATAGCCAGTCGAAGCCATAGGCACTTTCCGGCAGACCGAGATTAAGGGCCAACCCCATGACGCCAGGACAGGATTGATCTTGTCGATATGGGCCAAAGATTCCGGTTTTTCCCCGCCTGTATCAGCAAAGGTAATGACATCGGGACGAATGCCGGCAATGTGCAGGGCGACAAGCATTGCCGTTGAATCGACGCCAGAACCGAAGGCCAGGGCAACCAGGCGGCCGCACAGCGCGGCCCGTAGCGCCTCAATCTGCTCCGTACTCAGGATGACAGGCGCGCTCATGCTGCGATCCCGGTAATCTGCTCCAGAGTACGGCGGCCGTGCGTCTTGCTCGGCATCATCATCACCTGTCCAGTGGACTTCTCCAGATCAACATATTTGCGGTACAGCGAAGGATTCAGGCGTGCGGCCGTCGTTAGATCGGCCTGGTTGCTCATCACACAGAAGCAGCAGCTGAAACGCGACATACCGGCCGCGTAGATCCAGTGCGGTTGCTGGCCAGCTGCGGCAATTTCGCTAAATACCTGGTCAGTCGTCATCGCGTGGATTGGAAGCCAGTCGTACCACTCACGGCCAGCTTTGCTGTTGCGCTCGCTCAGTTTGAAGGTGGCCAGCTTCGACCGGCCCGACGATTCCTGGGCACGCATCCCCATGCAGTTCACGATCAATTTCACGCCAAGATGACGAATCGTCTTTTCAATCGGACCGCGCTTCAGGTCTGAGGTGCATTGACGCTGGCTCGGGCTGGGGAACATGCCGCGTTCAGCAATCATTTCCAGCAGGTTGCGACGGGCACGGCAAATGTGCAATGGCTCGCCGGCCGTCGTGCTCTTGATGTGTTGCACGGCGCCGGCCCATTCCACTTCGCCCAGGTCGGCGTGAACCAGAACGATCTGCGCTGCCGGCACGTACTTGCGGACCATCAGATACATAGCTTGGCTGTCTTTCCCGCCGCTGTGATTGATTACGAAGGTTGCCCCGCGTGCGATCAGATCCAGCACTTCCTGGGGAGGCTTTGCGGTGTCGAGTTGCATGAAATCGAAGCTGTTCTGACTGGTCATTCTGTATCCCGGTGAAATAATTTGTTGACCCTGTAATCATATTATAATACGATGATCCGGTCAACCTAATTATAAGTTGTTATCAAGATATATTATGTTGATCCGGTAAACATTGCATGGTAGAATTATGTTTAGCCGGTCATCCGAATACATTGACAAAAGGACCATGATGGACAGCACTGAATTGACGATCGACGTGTACAGCCGCGCTGATGCTCTGGCTGATGGAATACTGATAGACGTTTCCGACCAGGCATTTCTAGTCGGGTTCAAGGTGCCAGTGGCAATGTCTTGCGCGGCGTGGTCCCAGTCTGTTGAGTGGACAGAGGCGGACAGCCGGCGGCAAGGCTACCAGGATCAATCTGGCCGACTGTGGGACGTTCTGACGCTGTGCGTTGGTGCGGCTGCTCGGACTTCGACGGATGAGATGACTTTTAGTCTCAACTGCCTGTCTCGCAATGGCAATCGTGTTCCGGTCGTGATGGTCTTGAAGGCAGTGATCGACGGGGGCGACGACGGCAAGCCTGTGGTCACGATCATGCTCCCTGATGAGGATTAAGCGATGAGACATACATTGCTTGAGCCGTTATTTCAGCCCATCTTCGATCGTGCTGGCCGTGTGTTCGCTTATGAAGCGTTGCTTCGTTTGAAGGGGCGCGATACCAGCCCTGCGCGACTGGTGAAGCGTTTTGAAAGTACCGGCAGCATTGTCGAACTGGATTTGGCGATGGTTCGGCGTGTAGGCGAGATCTTGGCGGCCAACGGCAGCAGGCCGCGTCTTTCCATCAATGTCTCGATGGTGACGGTCGAGAGAGCCGGCGCAGCTTATGTTCGGGCCTTGGAGTCGATCGCACTTTATACGCAGCTCTTGATCGTTGAACTGACAGAAACCGCCCCTGTAACCGATCCGGCTTTGTTGCGGACCTTTTATGCAGCATGCCGGCATCGTGGCTATGCTTTGGCATTAGACGATTGCCGCCCTGGGCACCTGTACGGCAGCCCGTTGTTCATCTGCAGCCTGCAGCCCCAATTCGTGAAGCTGGACGGCCGGTTTCTCCATGAAAGCTACAAAAGCAAAGATCCAGCCGACCTGATCCGAATCATTCAGGCGGCTCGGGCCGCAGCCGCACCTGTCATCGCGGAGTTCGTCAGTAGTGCTGCCTTGCATGAGTTTGCTTTACAAGCCGGTGCAGATTATGCCCAGGGATACGAGCTGGGCCGTCCCGCTCCGTTGCCGCCGCTACCGCCGACTGCAGCGAATGAGGGCCAATATCCGCTTTCGTTTAAAGATGACGCCATTTGACCGATCGCCAGGCTCAATGCACAACAGTCCGCACATGGTATGTGATGCCTGAAAGCATTTTTGTTGACCGAATAATCGCTAAACCTATATGATTTCTCGCTTTACCTTTCGGTCCCCATAATGAAAAAGAAGCTCATCCAAAACTTGTTGATGAACCGCCATGCAGAGGATCTGCACGAGCGGATTGCAGAGGCTATCCCGGATACAGGAGTGCGTGGCCAGAGCATCGCGCGGCAGGTTCTGGCCGATGCCGTTGAAGTGAGTCAGAAGCACGACAAGCTCGATCCAGCAGAGCTGTATTTCACCATCTGCAGCAGTACCGCGGCGCAGCTGACCGACTTCCTGCAGGGCACCAAATCAGCTGAAACAGCCCCTCGATCCCTGGCGATCGCTCAAGGCATCTTGAATGATGTTCTTACCAGTAAGGCCGGCCGCAAGAAAACAAGCGGGGCAAGCCGTCAAGAACAGTTGGCCGAAGCGCAATCCCGGCGACGCGAAAAAATAAAGGAAGACCACAAGCGGGTAGACGTTTGGCTCACTCCGGAGGCGGTGAACAATCTCGCAACGATCCAGCGTGAGCATGCGTGCAAAAGCCAAGCGGAAGCAATCGAGCTGGCCCTGGCAGCAGCCGTTGAGAAACGAATCCTCAAACCAACCGGGAACGCTTAGCCGTTTCCTTGTACAGACCCAGCAGCGGCCGTTAGGGCAGCTTCGCCGGCAATGATGCACCAGGAACCCAATCAATGAAGAAAATCGCTCTAGCGGCCGTCCTCGCCCCTCTGATGGCGGGTTGTGCATCACTGCAGCCGGAGATTCAGCAGTCGCTTCAATTTAACTACGTCACATCGGCGCCAATGACATCTGGATTGGTGCGCGTTTTCTCTCTAAACGGCAACACGGTCTTGCAGTTCATGGATCTGGCGCGACTTCGCCCTAAAGTCTATGCAGCTGGCTCAACAACTCCCATGCCGTATGCGACTGTCGGACAATACGCGGTTTTGGCTGGCCAGCACTCGCAGCTGACGATCGAGGCAAATGGATTGACGGTCAAAGCGTTATACGTTGCACCTGGCGGGTCGGGCAGCTCGACTGGTAACAATGCCGATCCAGTTGTACCCGCTCGCCTACCGCCAGTGCTACAAGTAGCGCATGCGCCGCTTACGGCCGCAACCTCCGGCCCGTTGACCTGGACGCTTACGGGCGGGATCACGCTGCGCGACAACTTACGAACTATCGCCCACCGCGCAGGCTTTGCCGAACCGGCCTGGCACGCTCGCAATCCTTACATGATTGTCGCAACGATGGAATACACCGGGACGTTCTTAGAGGTTCTAGGTCACATCAGTGCAGCTGCACCGCAGTTGGATATTGTGGTGGATAAAGGCCAGCGCACGATCGAGGTTACCGATGCTCGCTCTTGACCTGCAGCCGGGGTTCACGACACTTGCAACGCAGTGCGCGCCCACCGTCCACGTCCACACAATGCGCGCTCTGGTGAACGTGGAGTCGAGTTTTCGCCAGTTCGCAATTGCCGTAGTCGATGGGCCGCCGGTCAGGCACCCACGCAGCCTCAAGGAAGCTGTTGCGACGCTAGAGGATCTGCACCGTAAGGGATACAACTATAGCGTCGGGTACGCGCAGGTCAACAAGGTGAATTTCCCTAAGTACAAGATCACACTACAAAACGCCTTTGATCCATGCACGAATCTTCGCGCCGGCAGCAAGATTCTGGAGAGCTGTTTTGTTTCGGCCGGCCGCAAGTACCAGGACGAACAAAAACGCCTACGGGCGGCGTTTTCCTGCTACTACAGTGGGAATTTTTTACGTGGATTCCGGCCGGGGCGGCCGGGTAAGCCAAGCTACGTTGACAAGATGATTAAAGAAGCGTTGGGCGCTCCTGATGGCGTCAAAATCCAATCTCGCAACATGCCTGGTCTTGGCGCCGGATGGGATTTGGGTTCGCCCTGAACGGAGTGAGTCGTCCAGGGCAGTAACCGTTACCTCATCATGTCATCGAAGACACGAAGACATCGGAACCGACGATCATCATATCGGTAAGCGGATACTACTGCGCCTGATGAAAAGTCAAGTGCAAGTGAATACGCGCCGCCGTTGTCTCCTTCGCTCGACAAGTACACTGCATTACTAAATCCCCCCAACGCGCTTTGATTCTGACGCATCGACGCCAGCTCATTTGTAGACGGCATGTACCACCCTTTCCCCTTTTGGTAACAAGTGATAGTTGCCGGGAACAGTTCGGGTGACGTAAGGTCAATGTTGTTGCATTGTTTCTGGTCCCTCATGTAATACACGAATTCGGTACTCAGGAATATTCCTGAGTTTTCCATCTGGAACCATGTTCCACCATCATAGCCAGGTGGAAGCACGTACCCCATGATCGACATTACGGAATACAGGGTTTCTTTCGCGTTCGCCACTCCCTCGGAGCTGTAAGGACAACTAAACTTCCCTATACGATCATTCGCCTCTACAACGAAATCATAGGTGTATGTTCCATAAGTAGGTTTTGCTTTGGTTCCGGTGCGAGTGCGAACCGTAGTGAAGCCGCCGTATTTTCCAACAATTGTTTCGCTGTCTGCTCCCGCCAGCACGTCGCTGCCGATAGAGCAATATTTTAAGCGGTTCTTTGGCTGCATCCCGACGTAGCACGGCAAGCGTCCACTGATAAGCACAGCAGGCGGTTGCGTGAGAGCGGATTGGTTACTTTTCACCATCACGCCAGTTGGGTTCTGCACTGCGTTATAGGTCGCGGTACCGTTTGCCGACTTCAGCTGCACACTACCGTTGTTCGTAATCTTCCCCGACGCCCACGCCCAGGCGCCACCAGTGACCGGGCCAGCAGCCGCCAGGCTTGAAACGATCGACAGTGCAAGAGCGACGGCCGGGAGCAATTTATTGCGGTTCATTCTTTTTTCCTTTTACTTTTTGCCAGAAATACGCAGCAAAGATCTGGTCAACGATGTTCGTTGGAGGGTTAGGATCTGGCATCGCCACTTTCTCCGTCACCAGCTCGACGTTTAAGGGTTCGTCACCGAACCAAATAACTGCCAAATCGCCGTAGCTTTCGATCTTGGCGTCGAGCTGATGTTTTTCTTTGACCAAGGCCGCTACGCCCTGCAGATCCGTTACCTGAATATCGGCAAATCGGACCTTGCGTTGCACAAACTCTTTGTTGACCGGGACCGAGATAATTACGCTTGCGTCGTAGTCCACTCCAAGAACGAATCCATAGTCTATTTGCGGTACTAATGTAGAAGTCGGGTTGATTGCGGCGCGTGAGGACCAGTACAGGGCCGAACG